>Ga0228614_1000134_pt1 | contig 46080 bp, 43 predicted proteins | sample 15DmetaG_FD_190531 | JGI IMG/M metagenome (GOLD analysis project Ga0228614, IMG submission 190531) | Seawater microbial communities from Monterey Bay, California, United States - 15D | ecosystem: Environmental > Aquatic > Marine > Coastal | place: USA: California | collected 2016-10-13
TGCGAACCGAACCGGAAAACGCATTTAAGCATTGGCCCAGAATCAGGAGGAAAATCACGTGAGTCGTGTACAGGGGACGCTGTGAACTGATGATCGTGAAAGGCGCGGCAATGCGCGACGAGGTCTTCGTTAAAAATGTAACGCTGATCTGAGAAAAAGGAAGGGGCGGGGTGCCAGAACCGCATCAAAGGGCTGTTATTCGCCTTTAAGGGCGCGTGAAAACTCTCTAAATTGCCATCAAATTTCGCAGCAAACTCTTGCTCTTTTGACAGCATTGGTATACCGCTGCATACAAATAGCGCTTGTTGGGTTGGGAACTTTGTTTTCAGGCCTGCGAGTCCGTCCCGCCAAAACTTATCCACGAGGTTTAAGATGAGCTTGTACACTGACTACCTGACCGAGATTGAAGCGCGCAAAGAGCAAGGGCTGCACCCTAAGCCGATTGATGATGCGGCGCTTGTGAGCGAGCTGATTGCGCAGATCAAAGACACAGGCCATGGAGAGCGTGATAGCTCGCTGAACTTTCTGATTTATAACACGCTGCCTGGCACAACGAGTGCGGCGGGCGTCAAGGCTGCGTTTCTGAAAGAGGTTATCCTTGGGCAGGTTGTGCTTGCCGAGATTACGCCGACATTTGCCTTTGAGCTGCTCTCACACATGAAGGGTGGCCCTTCTATTGGTGTTTTGCTGGATATCGCACTTGGCGACGATGCAGCGCTCGCCACGCAAGCGGCAGATGTTTTGAAAACACAAGTCTTCCTCTATGAGGCCGACACCGCCCGTATTGAAGCGGCTTATAAGGCAGGGAATGCTGTCGCAGCGGACCTTCTGGAAAGCTACGCGAAAGCAGAGTTCTTCACCAAGCTGCCCGAAGTGCAGGAAGAGACCAAAGTGGTGACGTTCATCGCGGGCGAGGGTGATATCTCGACAGACCTTCTTTCACCGGGCAATCAGGCACACTCGCGCGCGGATCGTGAGCTTCATGGCCAGTGCTTTATTTCAAAGGCGGCACAGGACGAGATCGAAGCGCTTAAAGCGGCACACCCTGACAAGCAGGTCATGATTATCGCTGAAAAAGGCACGATGGGTGTTGGCTCCTCGCGTATGTCGGGCGTGAACAATGTCGCGCTTTGGGCGGGTAAGCCTGCGAGCCCCTATGTGCCTTTCGTGAACTATGCGCCGATTGTCGCGGGCACGAATGGTATTTCACCGATCTTCCTCACAACCGTTGGTGTGACCGGCGGCATTGGTCTTGATCTCAAAAACTGGGTCAAGAAAACGGGCCCTGACGGCAAGCCTATTTTGAACAACGATGGCGAGCCAATCCTTGAGCAGGTCTATTCTGTTGAGACTGGCACGGTCCTGACGATCAACAGCAAGACGAAAAAGCTCTATAATGATGCCGGCGATTCAGAGCTTGTCTCACTTGAAAGCTCGTTTACGCCACAAAAAATGGAATTCATGAAGGCGGGTGGCTCTTATGCGATCGTCTTTGGGAAAAAGCTGCAAACATTTGCTGCCGAAACGCTGGGCGTTGAGATGCCGCTTGTTTTTGCGCCGTCAAAAGAGATCCACAACGACGGCCAAGGCCTTACCGCTGTTGAAAAGATCTTCAACCGCAATGCTGTTGGTGTGAAAACAGACAAGCCGCTTCATGCGGGCTCTGATGTGCGGGTGAAAGTGAATATCGTTGGGTCACAAGACACCACGGGCCTGATGACAAGCCAAGAGCTTGAAGCGATGGCGGCGACTGTTTTGTCTCCCTCCGTGGACGGTGCCTATCAGTCTGGTTGTCACACGGCCTCTGTTTGGGACTTGAAGGCGCAGGCGAACACGCCACGCTTGATGAAGTTTATGAACGACTTCGGCCTTGTGACGGCGCGCGATCCGAAAGATCAGTATCACGCGATGACAGACGTTATTCACAAGGTTCTCAATGATATCACTGTGGATGACCGCGCGATCATCATTGGCGGGGACAGCCACACACGGATGTCCAAGGGCGTGGCCTTTGGAGCGGACTCGGGCACTGTTGCGCTTGCGCTGGCGACGGGCGAGGCAACAATGCCGATCCCTGAGTCTGTGAAAGTGACCTTCAAGGGTAAGATGCAAGAGCATATGGACTTCCGCGATGTTGTGCATGCCACGCAGGCGCAGATGCTCCAGCAGCATGGTGACAACGTCTTCCAAGGCCGTATCATCGAGGTTCACATCGGCACGCTTCTGGCGGACCAAGCCTTTACCTTTACCGACTGGACAGCCGAGATGAAGGCGAAGGCCTCTATCTGTATCTCAAATGACGAGACGCTGGTGGAAAGCCTTGAGATTGCCAAGAGCCGTATCAAGATCATGATTGAAAAGGGTATGGAGCATGAAAACGGGATGCTTCAGAACCTTGTCGACATTGCGGACAAGCGTATTGCAGAGATCAAATCTGGTGAAGTTCCTGCTCTGACGCCTGACGACAACGCCAAGTATTTTGCGGAAGTTGTTGTCGATCTGAGTGTGATTGACGAGCCGATGATTGCAGACCCTGATGTAAACAACATCGATGTTTCAAAGCGCTACACGCACGATACGATCCGCCCGATCTCTTACTATAAGGCAGAGAAAAAGGTCGATCTCGGGTTTGTCGGCTCCTGCATGGTGCATAAAGGCGATATCAAGATTGTCGCTCAGATGCTGCGCAATCTGGAAGCGACGAATGGTAAGGTCGAGTTTAAGGCGCCTCTTGTTGTGGCGGCTCCGACTTACAATATCATCGACGAGCTTAAGGAAGAGGGCGACTGGGAAATCCTGCAGCGCTATTCTGATTTTGAGTTTGATGACTTTGCACCGAAGAGCAAAGCGCGCACCGAGTATGAGAACGTGCTCTATCTTGAGCGGCCAGGCTGTAACCTCTGCATGGGCAACCAAGAAAAGGCCGCCAAGGGCGATACTGTGCTGGCAACCTCGACACGCCTTTTCCAAGGCCGTGTTGTGGAAGACAGCAACGAGAAGAAGGGCGAGAGCCTTTTGGCCTCGACGCCTGTTGTGGTGCTTGCTGCCATTCTGGGCCGCACCCCGACTGTGGAAGAGTACAAAGCCGCTGTTGAAGGAATCGACCTTACGAAGTTTGCACCGCCCCAGCAGGTTCCGCTGGGGGCCAACTCGGCTCATTTCTAAAGACAGCAGTCATTTAGCAAATAGCCCCTTCCTGCCAAACTGGCGGGGAGGGGTTTTGCTTTGGCGCGCGAATGCTATATGAGAGCCTAAGCCAAGCGGACAGGACCTATGACAAACGACACAACCATCACGCCAGACATGCTCACCGTACCGCGCAAAATACCTGAGTATGATGCGGGGCGGGTCAATATTGTTGGGCTTACGCGCGAGGCGCTCAAAGCCGAGCTTGCGCGTATTGGCACACCTGAAAAGCAGCTCAAGATGCGCCTCAACCAAGTTTGGCAGTGGGTCTACCAATGGGGCAAGCGCGACTTTAACGTGATGACCAACCTCTCAAAGGCGTTTCGGGCCGAGCTTGAGGCGAATTTTGTGATTGAGGTGCCTGAAGTTGTCACGAAGCAAGTGTCAGACGATGGCACGCGCAAATACCTTGTCAAAATTGCGGGCGGTCATGAAGTCGAGGTGGTTTATATCCCTGAGACGAACCGTGGGACGCTGTGTATTAGCTCGCAAGTGGGCTGCACCCTGACTTGCACCTTCTGTCACACGGGCACACAGAAGCTCGTGCGCAATCTGACGGCTGGTGAAATCATCGGGCAGGTTATGGTTGCGCGGGACGATCTTGATGAATGGCCAGAGCCGGGCGCGAGTACGGCGGACGCGCCGCCAAGATTGCTCTCCAACATTGTTTTGATGGGAATGGGCGAGCCGCTTTACAACTTCAACAATGTGCGCGATGCGATGAAAATCGCTATGGACGGCGAGGGGATTGCTCTCTCGCGCCGTCGCATTACGCTTTCGACCTCTGGGGTTGTGCCCGAGATCGCCAAGACGGCGGAAGAGATCGGTTGTCTCTTGGCCGTGAGCTTTCATGCGACCACGGATGAGGTACGCGATGTGCTTGTGCCGATCAACAAGCGCTGGAACATCGAGACACTGCTTCAAACGCTGCGCGAGTATCCCAAGCTCTCAAATTCCGAGCGGATCACCTTTGAGTATGTGATGCTGAAGGATGTGAACGATTCTGAGGAGGATGCGCGCCGTCTGGTGAAGTTGATCAAAGGCATTCCTGCGAAGATCAATCTCATTCCATTTAACGAGTGGCCTGGCTCTGCCTATCAGCGCTCGGATCGCAAGCAGATCGAAGCCTTTGCAGAGATTGTTTACAAGGCGGGATATTCATCTCCAATTCGTCGCCCGCGCGGTGAGGATATTATGGCGGCCTGTGGACAGCTTAAGTCTGCGACTGAGCGTGAACGTAAGTCTCGCCGCCAAATTGAGGCAGAAGCAGGGCTTGGCGGCTGATCTGCCTTAATATTACCTTCACATTCGTTAAAATTCCTCTTTTTGGCTAAACCTGTGCCACAGGCTCCTACAATGCTGATTTTGTAAACAGTGTGTTTTTACAAAAAAGGTAAAGGAGCAAGACAATGATGAATGATATCGAAACCATCCGTGACGTTGTGATGCGCGAGCGCAAAATGGCTGTGTCTGATCGTGAGTGGAAGCACCGTCTGCGCGGATATGGCTATGCGATCCGTGATACGGATAAAGGCGCCTACGTAACATCGCTTTTGCGCGGAAATGATCTTTGCGCTTTGATGGGCTGAGCCATGATACAGCGATGTGATCCTGTTGTGCTGAACCAAATCAAAGCGCTCGTGGCGCCGATCTTGTCCAGCCCAGAAACGCTACAAACCCGTCAGAGGCGGCTTGCGCGCCTCGGATATACTATCGCGGAGACAGGTGAGGGGGTTTACCTCGCTACATTGCCGCATGGCGTGCGCTTGATGGAGCTGCGTTAACGCGGCCAGATACCGCCTTTTGCAAGCAATTTGGCTTGCATCGGAGCCCAGTTGGCGGCGACTTCAAGTTCGGCTGCGAGGCTGACGAGAGCTGCGTCCTGACCTGCTGCCATGGCAAAATGAACGCCTATAGGCAGGTGATCGTCGCTCCAATAGAGTGGCAAAGACATACTTGGCTGCCCTGATGCATTTGTGGCTGCCGTGAACGGCGAATAGTCAAAGACGCCGCCCTTTCCGTTGCGATAGGCGACGAAATCCTCATTGTCAGGTTTGAGCCTGCCGACTTCGCAAGGGGGCTCGGCCAACGTAATTGTGAGCAGGACATCACAGGCGAGAAACTCTGCCGCCATACGCCGCCCGAAGGCGTGAATCTGATTTACGGCATTGAGGTAATCCGGGCCTGTTAGGGTCTTGGCATAGGCGAGTGCACCACGGGTGACGCCTTCGAGCTGGGTTTGATCTACCTCTTCACCACGGGCCTTTGCTGCATTTTGGATCGCGAGGGCGGTCCCGCAAGCGACTGTAATGGTCCAAGCCGCCATCATTTGTGGAACATCAAGGCTTTTTGGTGGGATGTATGCTTCAACATCATGCCCTAAGTCTCTGAGAATATGCGCTGTTTCCTTAACGGCTTTAAGGCACTCAGAGTGAATGTCGCGGCCGTCCAGAGTGGTTTCCACATAGCGGATTTTAAGTTTTCGAGACGGAGTTTGGCGTGCGTCAGTAAAGCTTTGGGCCATATATGGAGCGTGGTAAGGCGCTCCAAGGTCGGGGCCTGTGACTGCGTCCATAAGCGTGCAGTTGTCACGCAGAGAGCGGGTGAGGAAGCCGTCAATGGCCATACCTGCCCAGCCTTCCCCTGAGGCGGGGCCTGAGGGAAAGCGTGCGCGGGTTGGCTTTATTCCGACAAGGCCGCAAGAGGCTGCAGGAATTCGGACAGAGCCGCCACCATCAGAGCCATGCGCCGCCGGAACAATTCCTGCGGCGACAGCCGCGCCCGATCCGCCGGAAGAGCCGCCTGATGTGCGCCCTAGATTCCATGGATTGCGTGTTGGTCCACCATAGACTTGTGCTTCGGTGACGGGGCCAACGCCCAGTTCGGGGGATGTTGTGCGCGCGAAGGACACAACACCAGTGGCGGCAATGCGTGTAAACATAGTGGAATCGTAAGCCCATGTATGGCCTTCAAAATACTTTGAACCATTATTAGTGGGGTAGGCGCGAGCCTCGCATTTGAGGTCTTTGAGCAGAAACGGCACACCTTTAAGGGGGCCGTCAGGCAAACCTTTCTCTATTGCGGCGCGTGCGGCGTCCTCTGCAAGCATGGTAACGGCGTTGAGTGCTGGATTGAGCCGTCTGGTTTCAGCAAGGGCCATGTCCAGTAGCTCATGAGCGGTGGTCTCGCCCTTTGTGACCAGCTCGGCGAGGCCAGTGGCGTCGTGACTGTGATAATCGGACATGGTGTGCTCCTTTATTTTTGTAAGGTTAGGAGCAAAGCGGATCACGGCGCAAAGAAAAACCCGCCTAAGGCGGGCCCATCTTGTCTTTCGTGCGGCGTTTTAGTCTTTAGCGGTGCAGTTTAGCCGCCCCAGGTGCGAACGGGGCCGCAATCCATATGAACAAAGTTTGAGCCCGAGTAGCGGCCAACACCGCCGGCAGCGCAGGAGGCGGCTGCGCGGCCAATCTGGCTCACTGAGCGGGAGCTGAGACGCAAATCGGCTGCCTGACCTTTGAGGTGCAAGGAATTTTTGGCAACACCGCTGGAGCGCGAGCGCAACATAGCGTTTGTTTTGGGGCTGCGGTAGCCAGAGAGCAGCATGAAGGGCTCATTCACATCCAGCAAATTAAGGGAGGCGGCCATGATATCGATGGTGCGCAAGTCCATGTTTTTCACATCACCCGTGCGCCAGTCACGCATGAAGTGGTTCACTTCCTGAACCGCGTCTTTGATGTAATCGCCTTCGACCCAATAAATCATGTCGATCTTTTCGCCTGTGCGCGCGGAGTACATCTTGATGCGGCGAATGTCGCCTGATCCACGCAGAAGACCTGCGGCTTTGGAGTATGTGGGGGCTGAAACGAGGGCTGTTGCGGCGAAAGCGCCAAGCAGTGCTCGTCTTGAGAAGCTCGTTGAGCTTGATGTCTGTTTCATAGTCATAGCGCCGTCCCGTCGCTCTTACCTGTTTTCGCGGTGTTTCCCGCGTGTCCTGCCATCATCTCCCCAGATGTCCGCACCTTATGGCATATTTCGAATCATGGGCCAAGTTTAGTTTGCCCAATTTGTTGAATAGCCAGCATTTTCGGCAGAAATTTGCTGAAAATCTGCGAAACTGCCCAAATTGGCCTTGTTCTGAGGCTTTGATGCAAATGTTCACCTTTCTGATACGCTGATAATGCCATTGTGAGTGGACAGCGCGTATGACGTATATCAAAAGACTGTTGACGATACGTGTACAGTTATAAGAACGAGTGGGGGCTCTATGCAGATTTCTTTCAACCGAGTTCAAAGCCTGATTATGGGTTTTATCATTGCCATGTTTGGTGCCGTGGCGCTTGCGGGCGCTGCTGAGGCGCAGGTGACTGCTTTCAAGCAGGCTGTTGCCGAAGCCGCATCGCGGGACGCCGACATTGCGGCATTTTATAAAGCCAATGATTACAAACCATTATGGACTGGGACCTTTGGAAAGGATACGCAGCGCCGTAAGGCATTGTTTCAGGCGATTGCCGAGGCGGACGTTCATGGTTTGCCAGGTAAGCGCTATGACGCCGAAGGCCTGATGGCAAAGTTGAAAGCTGCCAACACTCCGAGAGCGCGTGGGCTTGTCGAAGTCGAGATGAGCAAAACCTTTGTCGAGCTTGCGCAGAACATGCAGACAGGCGCACTTGTGCCCAGCAAAATTGACAGTGGCATTGTGCGGTCGATCCCGTACCGCGAGCGCAGCAGCTATCTTGTGAATTTTGCTAAATCAAACCCCAACAGCTTTTTCCGCGCTTTACCGCCCAAGACGCCAGAGTATGCGCGATTGATGAAAGAAAAGCTGCGTTTTGAGAAGTTGATTGCGTCGGGCGGCTTTGGCGAGACGGTGTCTGCGGCTTCGCTCAAACCCGGTCAATCGGGGAATGCAGTCATTGCGCTTCGTGATCGTTTGGGCGCGATGGGCTATCTTGGACGCTCAGTTTCACCAAGCTATGACGCTACAATTCAAAAGGCAGTGCAAGAGTTTCAGCAAGACAACGGGCTCGTGGCCGATGGCATTGCCGGCGCTGGCACTTTGAAAGAGATCAATACTTCCGCGGCTGATCGCCTGAAGTCTATTATCGTTGCGATGGAACGCGAACGCTGGGTCAATCAGGAGCGGGGGCGTCGCCATGTTCTTGTCAATATCACCGATTTTTCAGCGCGGATCATCGACAATGGGAAAGTGACTTTTGAAACCCGTTCCGTCGTAGGGGCGAATGACAGTGAGCGCCGCACGCCCGAGTTTTCCGATGTCATGGAATACTTGGTTATCAATCCAACTTGGAATGTGCCACGCTCCATTGCCACAAAAGAGTATCTCCCGATGATGAAGCGCAACGCCAACGCAGCAGGGCATTTGCAGCTTTATGACAGCCGTGGGCGCAAAGTGGCGCGCAGCCAGATCAACTTTTCGAAATACACTGAGAGCACGTTCCCTTACGCGATCAAGCAGCCGCCCTCCAAGCGCAATGCTCTCGGGCTGGTGAAGTTTATGTTCCCAAATAAATACAACATCTATTTGCATGACACGCCGGCAAAGAACCTTTTTAGCCGCGAGACACGGGCCTATAGCCATGGTTGTATCCGCCTCGGTGATCCGTTTGAATTTGCCTATGCTTTGCTTGCCAAGCAGAGCAATGATCCCAAAGGCGAGTTCCATCGTTACCTGAAAACAGGCGTTGAATCGGCTGTCCAGCTTGAGCAGCCCGTGCCTGTGCACTTGATTTACCGCACGGCCTTTACGGATGTGAAAGGTGGAACCCATTTCCGCCGCGACGTCTATGGCCGTGATGCGAAGATCTGGAACGCTTTGCAAAATGCAGGGGTGGTGCTTCGCGCGGTTCAGGGCTAATCAAAAGGCCCACAGCTGCGAACTGCTAGGAACGGGCCCATGACCTACACAATTGAAACCATTGCAAGATCGCTTGGAGCTCAGGCTTTTGGCGATCTTTCTCTTGAGATTGACGCTGTGGCTGAGCCGCAAGACGCTGGAACACGTGACCTTGCTTTGGCTATGAAGCCAGCTTTTGCAGAGCGTTTGCCTGAGGGGCAGGCTTTGGCAGCGGTGCTTTGGGAGGGTGCGGACTTTGAGGCGCTCGGCCTGAAGGCGGCGATTGTACCAGCACGACCCCGCTATGCGCTTTCGGGACTGTCAAAGCAGTTCGATCACGGTGAGAGTTTTCCAAAAGGCGTTCATCCTTCAGCCTTTGTGGATCCTGCAGCAGAGCTTGGCGTGGATGTGACCGTGGGGCCATTGGCTGTGGTGTCTGCAGGCGCACGCATTGGTGCTGGCAGTGTCGTTGGGCCACAGAGCTTCATTGGCGCCTGCGCGACCTTGGGAGAAGGCTGTTTTCTGCGCGAAGGTGTGCGGATAGGTGCGCGCACCACGCTTGGAGCGCGGGTTATTGTCCAGCCTGGCGCTGTGATCGGTGGTGATGGCTTTAGTTTTGTGACGCCTGAGCAGAGTGCTGTTGAGCGCACGCGCGCTTCACTGGGCGACCAAGGCGAGGGAGAAAGCCAACATTGGGAGCGGATCAACTCGCTGGGTGCGGTGCATATTGGTGATGATTGCGAGATTGGGGCAAACGCCTGTATTGACCGCGGCACTGTACGAGACACCAAAATCGGCGCGCGCACCAAGCTCGATAACCTCGTGCATATTGGGCATAATGTGGTGATTGGCACTGACTGTTTGATCTGTGGGCAGGTCGGCATGGCGGGCAGCTCGACCATTGGCAACAACTGTGTTTTTGCAGGGCAAGTCGGGCTGAACGACAATATTTTTGTCGGCGATAACGTCATTGCAGGCGGCGCAACCAAGATATTCACCAATGTGCCTAAAGGGCGTGTTTTGCTCGGATATCCTGCTGTAAAAATGGAAACCCATGTCGAGAGCTACAAGGCGATCCGGCGCTTGCCACGACTGTTTAAACAGGTGGCGGAGTTGCAAAAAGCGGTTTTCAAAAACGCTGAGAACGACTAAACGGGCCTCAGGCAACCTTGGGGGGTGACATGAGTGTTCAGGACAAAGTGATCCGGATCATTGCAGAGCAAGCCGTGCTTGAGCCTTCGGATGTCAGTGCGGATAGCACGCTGGAGAGCCTTGGCATTGACAGTCTCGGGCTGGTTGAAAGCATTTTTGCCATTGAAGAAGAATTCGACATTTCGATTCCGTTCAATGCAAATGAGCCTGAAAAGTCAGAATTTGATATCACCAATGTGGCAAGCATCGTTGCGGGGATTGAAAAACTCGTAGCGGAGCAGCAGGGCTAAGCCGCGATGAAGCGTGTTGTCATCACGGGTGCTGGCACGATCAATGCGTTGGCTCATAATGTCCCTGACACACTCAAGGCGATGGCTGAGGGGCGATGTGGCATCGGACAACTGGTGATGCAGGATGTCGAGCGGCTTGCAGTGCAGATCGGCGCGCAAGTGCAGGGCTTTGAGCCCGAAAATTTATTCAATCGGCAGCAACTCTCGCTCTTTGACCGGTTTACGCAGTTTACACTTATTGCCGCGCGTGAGGCGATCGCGCAGTCGGGGCTTTCGTTTTCGGGTGAGCTTGCAGCGCGGTCTGGCGTTATCTTGGGCAATTCGGGCGGTGGGATGACCACACTCGATGAAAATTACCGGTCGGTCTATGAAGAGGGCAAGAACCGTGTGCATCCCTTTGTTGTGCCAAAGTTGATGAACAATGCCGCCGCGAGCCACGTCAGCATGGAGTTTAACCTCAAGGGGCCGAGCTTTACGGTGGCGAGCGCTTGTGCAAGTTCAAACCATGCAATGGCGCAGGCGTTTCAGATGGTTCATGGCGGGCTTGCGCCTGTGATGGTGACGGGCGGATCTGAATCTATGCTGTGTTTTGGCGGTGTGAAAGCCTGGGAGGGGCTGCGCGTGATGTCCAAAGACGCGTGCCGCCCGTTTAGTGCCAATCGCAATGGCATGGTGCAGGGCGAGGGCGCAGGGATATTTGTCTTTGAAGAATATGAGCACGCGCGTGCGCGCGGTGCGGATATACTTGCTGAAGTGGCTGGGTTTGCGATGAGCTCTGATGCGGCAGATATCGTTATGCCCTCCAAACAGGGAGCCGCTCGAGCGATTTCTGGAGCGTTGCGCGATGCGAAGCTTAACCGTGAGGATGTGGGCTATATCAACGCGCATGGCACGGGCACGGCTGCCAACGACAAGACCGAATGTGCGGCTGTGGCAGACGCGTTTGGCGCACATGCGGACAAGCTAATGATATCATCAACGAAATCCATGCACGGCCACCTGATAGGCGGGACAGGCGCTGTGGAGCTTTTGGCGTGTATTATGGCGCTGCGAGATGGGATCATTGCACCCACGATTGGCTATGAAGAGGCTGATCCGGAATGTGCGCTTGATATTGTGCCAAATGAGGCACGCGAGGCCAAAGTGAGCGCCGCCTTGTCTAACGCATTCGCTTTTGGTGGCTTGAACGCTGTGATTGCGCTGCGCAAAGTTTAATGTCTCGACCGCAATGAAAAAAGCCGCATGCAGCGCAAGCGGCTTTTAAAAATTTTGAGGTCTATATCGGCGTAGTTATTTGGCTGTGAGCGCGTCAAAGCCTGCGGTGAACCCTGCAAGCGACATATCGAGCGCAACGACCTCATCAGGCGCAGGTGCAGGGCGCAGAAGAACTTTTGCTTTAGCGCCTTTTTTCATTGCAGCGATGTCTTGTGACGTAAAACCAACGCGTGCAAAGCAGCCGATTGGGCTACAGAAACTGTAAGGGTAGCGACGGGCTTTGCCGTTGTCGATTTGGATGGTGAGCTGTGCGGAAAGCAAGGTTTCCAGCGGCACAAGGATATTTGCTCCAGCAACAGCCTTACCACCCTCGGCGAGTGGGAAAATCGTGACTTCAGCAACATTTGTACCATTCACGTCTTGGAGGACTTGGAACAGCTGGCAAGGCTCGTTGGGGTTATCTTCACCCTCGGGCAGAGCCGGATCACGCAGGCATTGGACCTTCCAGTCGCCTGACTCTGACTTAATGTAGGCTTCTGGCATGGCCTCTTCGCCAAGGCTCAGAGCTTCGGGTGCAGGTTCAACGGGTGTTTCAGTCGCTTCCACGGCGTCTGTTGTTGTTTCGGTTGTTGCGGCTGGGGTCTCTTCCGTTGCTGTTTGAGCTGAGAGGCCGAGTGGTGCTGCAAGGAGCGCAAGAATGAGCGCAGTGCGCGTTGTGTTGAACATAAGACTTTCCACCTGTTATTATAACGTTGGCAGCCACTTATCACGCAGGTGCGGAGCTGTCAGTGGCAAATCGGTCCGAGGCCAAAGGCTATGAGCACTTTTCTGCGCAAGCGGTTACAGCGCTGAAACGAATTGACTGGGTCTATGGCGTTTGACGGTCAAAAGAAAAAGGGGCCGCTCGGCCCCTTTTCCCAATAGTCTCTCCCCGTCGGACTTGGCCGACTTAATATGGTGCACATGCTATGTCATTTGGTCGCAGGCGTCAATAGACCATTGTAACTAGGCGTAAAAAAGGGCCGCACCCAAGAGCGCGGCCGAGTCTGACAGGGAGGAAGTCAACTCCGCACCAAGAGGACACGAGGCGCGAAGCATGCTTGATACTGAGGACAAAACATTAAAATACTGTATGCAAGGCGTGCGGAATCAAACGCACAGGTGATTTTAAACGGGAGACGGCTTTTGACAGATGGTATTTTTATGGGTGGCGGCGGCGCTGACTATGCTGACGCGCAGATTTTGGGGCTAAAATATGCCAACCGTCATGGGCTGATCGCAGGGGCGACGGGCACGGGGAAAACGGTCACTCTGCAAATTATGGCTGAGAGTTTTTCCAATGCGGGCGTGCCTGTCTTCATGGCAGATGTGAAAGGCGATCTTTCCGGGCTGGCAAAGGCTGGCAGTGAGAGCGCCAAGTTGCATGGGGCCTTTACGAGCCGTGCCGAGAAAATCGGCTATGAAAATTACATCTATGAGAGCTTTCCTGTGACTTTCTGGGATTTGTTTGGCGAGCAGGGCCATCCGATACGGACCACTGTTGCTGAGATGGGCCCTTTGCTTTTGTCGCGGCTTTTGGAGCTGACCGAGGCGCAAGAAGGGGTTGTTAACATAGCCTTTCGTGTGGCCGATGAGGAAGGTATGCCACTTCTGGACTTGAAAGACTTTCAAGCGCTTTTGGTCTGGGTCGGCGAGAACAAAGACAGCCTGAGCCTGCGCTACGGCAACGTCTCTGTTTCTTCAATCGGCGCGATCCAGCGTCGCTTACTCGTTCTTGAAAATCAGGGTGGCGCGAAGCTTTTTGGCGAACCTGCCCTAGCGCTTACGGATATTATGGCTGTGGATAGCGACGGGCGCGGGCGCATCAATGTGTTGGCTGCGGATACGCTGATGTCCTCACCACGACTTTATTCAACATTCCTGCTCTGGTTGCTGAGCGAGCTGTTTGAGGAGCTTCCAGAAGTTGGAAACCCAGACAAGCCCAAGCTCGTGTTTTTCTTTGATGAAGCTCATTTGCTGTTTGAAGGCGCTCCCAAGGTTCTGGTCGATAAGGTCGAACAGGTTGCGCGGCTTATTCGCTCTAAAGGGGTCGGGGTCTATTTCATCACTCAAAACCCTGATGATGTGCCCGAGGATATTCTGGGACAGCTTGGCAACCGAGTTCAGCATGCTTTGCGTGCCTTCACAGCACGCGATCAAAAGGCACTCAGGTTGGCAGCGGAAACCTACCGCAAGAACCCGCGCTTTGACATTGAAACAGCCATCCGAGAAGTCGGGGTGGGCGAGGCTGTGACTTCGTTTTTGGAGGACAAAGGCGTACCGGGCATAGCCGAACGCACGCTGATCCGCCCGCCCAGTTCACAGCTCGGGCCGATCACAGTATCTGAGCGTGCACAGGTCTTGGCGCTATCGCACATTGCTGGGAAATATGAAGCTGTTTTGGACCGTCGTTCGGCCTTTGAAATCTTGACGGAGCGGGCTGATAAAGCCGCTGCAGAAGCAGAGGCCGCAGAGCGCGCTGAAGCTGTGGCAGAAGAGCAGGAGCGTGAGTTCAAGGCCGCTCGGCGCTATGAAGGAACCGGCGTAAGCCGCTCATCCTCGCGCAGCTCAAAAGGCGACAGTTTTGGCGAGGCGCTCACCAAGCAGGTTGTGCGTGAGCTCAAAGGGACCACAGGACGCCGCATCATTCGTGGTATCTTGGGCGGGCTTTTCAAAGGCCGCTAGACGTCTGCGCGCAGCCGCAACTGTGAGACACGGAAGGGCGGGAGGACCATTGAGTGCGCCGCCTTTCTCAGCGTTCTTAAATAAGCTGTAGAGCCTGTGGAGGTCGGCTTTGCGCAAGAACTTGAGGACCTGTGGCCCGAGCAAGAGGCTCTCGCTCTCAACGCCATTGGCCAATACCGCGATATGGGCAGCGCATGCGAAGTGATGCCATGTTATCTCGCGCTTGCCGCGCATCTCGCGAATGCCCTTGAGGGCTGTGAGCGCCTTGGCAGGGGCAAAAGTGCTTCCGTCCAGTACGATGCGGTGTTGGGGGGATACGATAAGATCGGCGAAGGGCCTGTTCGGGCCGAGTGCACCGCGAGAAATCAGCACAGGGTTACCTGTGCCATCCAGCGCTTGTGTGCCGCGCCAGACCCAGAGGATCGGGTGGGCCTCTCCGTCTGCACCTAACAGCCAGTCGCCCTCTTGAAGCGTCTCCACGGCGCACCAGCCTTGCGGTGTCAGGAGAAGCATGCCCGTGGCGTAGCAGGCGGGAATGCTTCCTTGGTTGACGCTTGTTTGTTCATAGTATGTGAGCCCGCCATCGTCGCTTTGGAGCGAGTTTCCTTGTGTGGCTGTAAAGCCCACCTCGGTGCTTGTGAGCCCGTTGGCTGGGTCTTGGACGGCTGTCACTGTATTGCCCGCCCATGATATGAACTGGATCACTGCGCTGCCATCAAAAAGCGCGATTGCATCATCGGCATAGAACATGCCCATCGGGTCGCCTGTGCTGAAACCCAGGGTGGAGTTGTTGATCACGTAGATGTCGTGGCCATTCATCGTTGTTACCGATGTTCCAAGGGAGAAGCCGTTATAAATTGTGCCGTTGAATTGGTAGAAGATGACCGAATATGAAGATACATCCGTACCTGCAGGCACAGCTATTTCAATGAATTCACCGGATGATGTTCCGAGGTAGCTGAACTCTGAAATATAGGCTGGCATGGCTCACCACAGTTAAGTGTGGGGCCATCTTCGCAATTTAGGGTAAATATGAAGTTTATGTGTTTGTGCCGTCTTCAAGCGCGCTCTTTGTGCGGCTTTGGTGCTCCATACTCAGCACACGGATCGGCACGGACATGAGCGCTACAAAGCCCGCAGCCAATACGGCCGAGCTCGCAAAGCCTATGCCTGCGAAGATCTGCAAGGAGTAGCGTGAAGAGAACGGCTGAAACAGAATGTCGAAATAGCTGAGCCCTTCTGCTGCGCCGAAGCTGGCGTAGACCACGCCAGCTTCGGCCAGAACGGCGAGGCTTCCAACACCGAGACAAAAACTGCCCGCAAAGAGGATCCGCTCGCGCCCGTCCATCCGCCTCTTAAGCACCGCAAAGACTGCTCGACCAAGCTGAGTGGAAAAGAACAAAGGGCTTACCGCCGCGAGGCGCATCCAGAGCGAAGGGTACCAGTTTACCTCGCCCTTGGGCATGTACAGCCAAAGCGCAACGAGCGCTGCGCAGACGACGCCAAAGTAAACGATGCCCTTGAGAGCAGGGCGAACAAGAGGATGTATTTGGCTCATTTTTCGGGGATCAGGCCACGTGGACTAAAGCGCAGAACACAGAGCAAGATGATACCCATGGTAAGTAAGCGCATGTGTGCCGCTGAATCCAGAAGGTGTGCTTTGAGGGCACTGCCTTCGGCCATGCCCGAGGTGATCAGTGTGAGGAAGGCAAGCCCCATCGGCTCGACTTGAACCCAGAAGAACCAGATCACAAAGCCACCCAGCACAGCGCCGAGGTTGTTGCCTGAGCCGCCGACGATCACCATAAGCCAGACAAGGAATGTGAAGCGCAGTGGCTGATAGGACGTTGGTGTGAGTTGGCCATCAAGCGTGGTGATCATCGCGCCGGCGATGCCGCAAATGGCGGAACCGAGAACAAAGATCTGCAAATGACGTGCGGTGACGTCTTTGCCCATCGCCTCTGAAGAGACTTCGTTATCGCGGATCGCGCGCATCATACGGCCCCATGGGCTCTTGAGCGCGGCTTGGGCCATGACGAAGATGACAATCAGGACAACGGCGAAAAGGCCTGCATACAGCAACTTAACCCAGAGCGTTGAAGCGGTCACAGGATCGATACCGTAAGCGTTGGCTTTGGCAACGAATTCCGCTGAGTTCTGCAGATCAATTTCATATGGGACAGGACGGGGAAGTCCGATCACGTTTTTGACGCCCCGCGCCATCCAGTCTTCGTTTTTCATGACTGCGATAACGATCTCGGCAATCCCCAGCGTTGCAATGGCGAGGTAATCAGAGCGCAGACCGAGGGCCGTTTTGCCAATGATCCAGGCTGCACCTGCTGCAAAAACACCGCCGATAGGCCACGCGAGTAGAACGGGCAGGCCAAGGCCGCCGATGTTTCCTGCATTTGCGGGGTTGATTGCCTCAACGGCCTCAACGCCGCCGTCAAAAACTGCGCGGAAGGCAAAGAAGCCGATGCTCAGCACAGCCAGCATTGCGAGCGTGCGGTTGCGGCCGCTCTGCATGCGTTTGAACACAAGGATAGTCGAGACGATGCTCATAATTCCGAGCGCTAGGCCAGACAGGATCCGCATCCCGCCTGCGCTCCATGCGCCTTCGACGGGAGGCATCGAGATAAGCACTGTGGCCAAACCGCCAAGCGCAACAAACCCCATGATACCGACATTGAAAAGGCCAGCAAAGCCCCACTGAAGATTGACCCCAAGAGCCATGATGGCTGAAATCAGTCCCATGTTGAGAATAAAGAGCGCAGAGTTCCAAGACTGGAGAATGCCTGTGCCAATGATCAAAAGCGCGACAAGCGCAAAATAGATGCTGTTGCGGAGTGTATCGCTCATACCGACTGCCCCTTGAATAGACCTGTGGGTTTGAAGATGAGCACGATCAACAGGATCACGAAGCTCACCGCGAATTTGTAATCTGTGGAGAGAAGTTGAACCAGCCCGTCAGGTTCCAAACGCTCGGGCATAGCGTACACCAATACTTTTTTCCAAGCGTATGTAACCGTGACTTCAGAGAAGGCGATCACAAAACCGCCCGCAATTGCGCCCAGTGGGTTTCCGAGCCCACCGACGATGGCGGCGGCGAAGATCGGCAGCAATAGTTGGAAATAAACGAAAGGTTTGAATGTCTTATCAAGGCCATAAAGCACGCCTGCGATCGTTGCGAGCGTGGCCACGATGATCCATGTCACCATGACGACGCGCTCTGGATTGATCCCTGACAGGAGTGCAAGATCTTCGTTGTCAGAATAGGCGCGCATAGATTTGCCAGTGCGGGTGCGGTTTAGGAACCAGAACAGTGCAGCGACAACCACGACCGCTGTCACAAGGGTGATACCTTGTGTCGTGCGGATGGCGAGGCCTTCTTGCAGGCCTGTCATTTCCTTGAAGGAGCGTACAGAAACGATAAAGCGCTCGCCATCAGCAAAACGTTGGTCATCGGGACCAATGATGAAGCGGGTGAGGCCATTCATGATGAACATCACGCCCATCGAGACGATCACAAGGATCACCGGTTTTGCCTTTTGTTGGCGGTAAAACTTATAAACCACACGGTCTGTAAAGAGCAGTAGCCCAATGCAACCGAGGATGCCGAAGGGCAGGGCGAGGAGTGCTGTTGGCAGTGGGCCAAAACTGATCCCCATCGACTGGAACCACCATGTGAAGAGTACGGTTACCATGGCGCCGAAGGCCATAGTGTCGCCATGGGCGAAATTAGAAAACCGAAGGATACCGTAGATAAGCGTGACCCCAAGCGCGCCAAGTGCGAGCTGTGCGCCGTAGGCGGTCGCGGGGATCAGAACGAAGTTGGCCAGAGCCACGAATGCGTTCAAAAGGTCCATTTAGAAGGCTCCTTCACAAGTGCCAAGATACTGGATCGCTTGTGGTCCAGCGTTGAGATGTCCGCTAAGGCGCGCAGCCTCGGGCGTAATCGACAGGAGATACTCCGTGCCTTTTGCGGCGGCAAAGAGTGTGATGAGGGCGGGTTCTGATTTCTTTGCAACGATGATCCAGTCGCCCTCTTCCGTTGAGACGCTCTGGTTTTCAAGCTGCACTTCCAGCTCGAAGGCAGACGGCGCACAGGCCTGCTCTTCATAGCATTCGGTCTGAAAAATGCAGACGAAAGCCGCCGAAGGGCTGGCCAAAGTGAGCGCTGCGAGGAAGATGGCGAAGCGCATTATATCAGCCTCCCAAGAAGCTCTGGCGAACTTCTGGATTGGCGAGAAGCTCTTTGCCTGAGCCTGTATGAGCGTTTGCACCTTGAACCAGAACGTAACCTTTATCAGCGATTTCAAGCGCTTGTCGGGCGTTCTGTTCCACCATCAGGATCGGGATCCCAGTGCGTGCGACATCAATGATACGGTCAAAAAGTTCGTCCATCACAATGGGTGACACCCCAGCTGTTGGCTCATCAAGCATGAGAAGCTTTGGCTTTGTCATAAGCGCCCGCCCCACAGCAACTTGCTGACGTTGCCCGCCGGAGAGCTCGCCAGCTGCTTGAGAGCGCTTGTCTTTCAGGATGGGAAAAAGATCATAAATTTGCGCCATCGTATCGGAAAAATCATCGGTACGGATAAAAGCGCCCATCTCAAGATTTTCTTCGACCGTCAGCGAAGGAAAAATATTGGAGGTTTGGGGCACAAAGCCCATGCCTTTTACAACACGATCTTGCGGGGAGAGGGATGTGATGTCCTCTCCGTCAAGCGTGACCGAGCCCTCGCGCAGATCAAGCATCCCGAAGACAGCTTTCATTGCGGTTGATTTACCCGCGCCATTGGGCCCGACGATAACGGCGATTTCGCCACGATCGACCGAGATGGTGCAGTTGTGAAGAATATCTGGGCCGCCCTTTGAGTAGCCGCCTGTCATATTCTGACCAATGAGAAAAGGCTCAGACATGCGCGCGCCCCTTTTTCTTAATAAGTAGATACTGGGGTTTGGGGCATAGCCCCAAGAGTGACAGGCTCATCATGCGCCCACCTTATCTTTGTTCTTCAGACCCGTACCGAGATAGGCTTCGATCACTTCCGGGTTGGCTTTGATCTCAGCAAGCGTGCCTTCAGCGAGGACGTGGCCTTCCGCCATACAGATGACTGGATTACAGAGCATATCGATGAAATCCATATCGTGTTCGATCACCACAAAGGTATAGCCGCGCTCTTCGTTGAGGCGCTTAATCGTGTCAGAGATCGTATAGAGCAGCGTTCGGTTTACGCCAGCGCCCACCTCGTCGAGAAAGACGATCTTTGCATCAACCATCATCGTACGGCCAAGCTCTAGAAGTTTTTTCTGTCCGCCAGAAACCTGACCTGCCTTGTGATCCGCCAAATGCTCGATGGTGAGAAATTCCAAGACTTCGTCAGCCTTAGCGCGCAGTGCGCGTTCTTCATCGGCGATGCGCTTGCGGCCGAACCATGTGTTCCACAGCGTCTCACCTGATTGTCCAGACGGAACCATCATCAGGTTCTCACGGCAGGACATCGAGCTGAATTCATGTGCAATCTGGAAGGTACGCAAGAGACCCTTGTGAAACAACTCATGCGGCGGCAGGCCTGTGATGTCTTCGCCATCCATGATGACGCGCCCTGATGTGGGCGGCAAAACGCCTGCAATCACGTTGAACAGTGTGGTTTTTCCTGCACCGTTCGGACCGATCAAGCCCGTGATAGAGCCTTTTTCAATGGTCAGCGTAGCCCCATCGACCGCGTGAAAGCCGCCAAAGTGCTTATGCAGATCATGCACCTCAATCATGCATGTCTCCCCCAAATTATCGCGTTTAGATAAGAAAAACAGCCCGAAGCAAGCCTCGGGCTGTTTTATTGTAACGGTTAGAAATCAGCGGTAGCCGATTGTCGAGTAGGCACCATCGGCGAATTCGATCTCTTGGTAGTTGCCAGCAGATTCGCCCGCACCAACCAGTTCAACCGCTGTCGCACCGACGTAGTCGATCTCCGTGCCAGCTGCGATCAGATCAAGCGCTTTGGCCAGTTCGCCTGGGAAGATTTGCTCGCCAGGTGCGTTTGCCAGATCCATGATGTGATCTTTGTAGTCGGCTGACGCTGTTGAACCAGCTTTTGCCATCGCCATCATGATGAGGGCTGCAGCGTCATAGCTTTCTGGAGCAAATGCGCTTGTGCCGTCAAAGCCTGCGCCCTCGGCCATGCCTACGAATGTTGCAGCGCCAGTGCTGTCTGTGCCTGGATATGCACCGAACGAGCCATTGAGTTCTGCGCCGAAGTTTTCGTTGAGCTTCGCGCCGACCATGCCGTCTGGGAAGTAGAATGTTTCAAACGCACCAGTGTCGAGAGCGGAGCGAACAACGCCTGAGCCACCTTGGTCGACATAGCCAGCGACCACGAGAACTTCACCACCCGCTGACGCAAGCGCGCCAACTTCTGCAGAGTAGTCAGCTTTGCCGTCTTCGTGCGCTGAAACGATTGTTACAGTGCCACCAGCCGCTTCAAACTCGGTCTGAATCGCGTCGGCCAGGCCTTTGCCGTAGTCGTTGTTGGTGTATGTGATCGCGATTTCTTTAAAGCCGCGGTCCTGAAGGATGTTTGTTACAATCACGCCCTGGCGCGCATCTGAAGGCGCGGTGCGGAAGAAGAGACCGTCGTCTTCAGCTGTTGAAAGACCAGGTGATGTGGCTGAAGGCGAAACCATGACGATGCCGTTGGGGCGCGCCACGTTTTGCAGGATCGCGCCTGTTACGCCTGAGCAGTCTGCGCCCATGATGCCAGCAACACCGTCTGATGTTACGAGACGCTCGGCAGCCGATGTTGCGGCTGCGGCGTCGATGCATGTTGAGTCACCGCGTACAGGCACGACGGCAGAACCGCCCATGAACTTGCCACTGTCTGTGACTTCTTTCATCGCCAGCTCGGCACCGGCCGCCATGGCTGGTGTGATAGATTCGAGTGGGCCTGTGAAGCCGAGGATGATGCCGATTTTAACATCTTCTGCAAAAGCGCCACCTGCCATCAGGGCAGATGCGGCTGTTGCCATAAGGAATTTTTTCATGTGTCTTCTCCCAAGTGGTGTTTTTGTTTTTTGACCGTCGACCAGAATAGCGCAGAGTTTGGAAAAGAAAAGCTGGATTATGCGTCTCTTGACCAAGCGTTAACTATGCTCTTCGTTGATTAGATGACGCAGACGGCAAGTGGCGGGAAACCGTTGAAACCGACGCTCGAATAGGTTGTGGTGTAGGCGCCTGTGTTTCGAATGAGAACACGGTCCCCTGCAACAAGGTTGAGCGGCAGCATCACGGGACGTTTTTCATACATAACGTCAGCACTGTCACAGCTTGGGCCTGCAAGAATGCACGGGCCAAGTGCGCCGCCGTCTTTGGCTGTCTCTAATTGGTAGCGAATGGCTTCACCTTCGGTTTCTGCGAGGCCTGAAAAGCGGCCAATATCCAAATAGACCCAGCGCGCCGTGTCCTGCGCGGACTTTTGGGATACAAGCAGAACTTCGGCCACGATCACACCCGACTCAGCGACAAGACCACGGCCCGGCTCGGCCATAACACGAGGAGGCGTCTCAAAAAGTGTGTCAATCTGTGCCATAACATTGGCGGCGTATGCTGTCGGTGCTTCAATGGCCTCTCCGTAAAACGCCGGAAAGCCGCCACCGATGTTCAACAAACTCAGGTTGTGACCTTGCGCCTGCGCTGCGTGCCACGTTTTTGAGATTGCCTCCAAGGGAGCAGCCCACATTTCGGCGCGGCGTGTTTGCGAGCCAACATGAAAAGACAGGCCGACAGGCTCAAGACCCAGCACGCGGGCGAAGGTCAAGAGCTCAAGCGCCATCGGACCATCGCAACCAAACTTGCGGCTGAGGGGCCAGTCGGCCTCTGATACATCCACGAGCAGGCGGATGTAGACTTGTGCGTGCGGCGCGTGATCCGCGATCTTTTGAAGCTCAGCTGCGCTGTCGGCTGCAAAAAGCCGTACGCCGACACTGTGCGCATAAGCAATATCTGAGGCGCGTTTTACCGTGTTGCCAAAGGAAATCAGCGAGGGGTGCGCGCCTTGCGCGAGGCAAAGTTCGATCTCGCCACGCGACGCGGCATCAAAGCCAGACCCTTCAGCAACGAGCGCAGCGATCACTTTTGGCTCGGGATTGGCTTTCACAGCATAGTGGATGTGTGCGCGGCCAAGACCCGCTTTGAGACGGTGATACTGTGCACGTACGCGGCTTGTATCAAGCACAACTGTTGGCCGATCAAAGGTATGGGACGCAATGAAGGCATCCAGTGAAGAGGGCATAGCTGAAGAGAAAGGCGCAAAGGCGCCTTGGTGTTGCATCGTCATGGGTCATCTCCAAATAGACTCGGCCAAGGATATGGCCGCTCAGTTCCAAAGGGAGACGTTACCGTCGCTACGTAAACACGTGTGCGTTGATGCTACAGGCCAGAGGCGCGTGCGTTGGCGTCTATAATTTTGCGATATGAGGCCAAAAGTGAGTCGCGACAATATGGAAAATGCAGGCGGAGTAAAAACTTTTTCAGTCTCGCAAAATATGGCCGAAAAGACGCATTCACGCGCATGTCAGTTGATTGGGTTGCTGGTGGCGCTACCGTGGGCGCATGAAACACATTTTCCTCGCTGCTTTGCTCAGTCTGCCACTGTCTGTTCACGCCCAAGAGATAGGCAAGATCACTGAAATCGCTTCTGGCCTTAACGGGCCGTGGAGCATCGGGTTTTTGCCTGACGGTGAGGTTCTCGTTACAGAGAAGCGCGGCAAGCTCTGGCGGATCAACCGTGACGGCAAGCGCGACGAGATCACGGGGCTGCCTGCTTCAGAGGAGAAAGGGCAGGGTGGTTTGTTTGATGTGCTCCCTGCGCGTGACTTTGCCGTCAGCGGGCGGATTTTTCTGAGTTATGCGAAGGCAGGTGTGGGAACTGCTGTCAGCATGGCGCGGCTCGAGGGGGATCGGCTTGTAGAGGTGACAGAGATATTTCAGATGCAGACCGATAGCACAGGCGGGCGGCACTTTGGTGGGCGGCTCGCAGAGGCTGCGGATGGAATGCTTTTTCTGACCATGGGAGACCGTGGCGACAGAGCTTCAGCACAAGACCCCGCACGCCACAATGGGACGATCGTCATGATAGATCCAGGCCGTGGAACAGCTGTCTTCACAAAAGGTCACCGCAACCCACAGGGGCTTGCCTTTGATATGGGCGGTCAGCTGTGGGCACATGAGCATGGCGCCCGTGGTGGCGATGAGATTAACCGCATCGAGAAGGGCAAGAACTACGGCTGGCCCATTATCTCCTACGGCACGCATTATTCAGGCGCTAAGATTGGCGAGGGCACGGCGAAAGACGGTTTTGAGCAACCCGTGTTTTACTGGGATCCCTCGATTGCCCCTTCTGGCCTCGCTATTCATTCGGGCAAAAACTGGCCAGCTATGGCGGGACGCTTTCTTGTGGGCTCTCTCAAGTTTGACCATATAGCCGTGATGGTGGCGGGTGGTTCTGAACAGGTCGGTGAGATCAAAACACGCGAGACGCGTCGTGTACGGGATGTGCGCGAAGGGCCTCTTGGCGGCATCTGGTTTTTAAGTGAAGAGCGTGGGGCGCTCTACCGGATTGCCCCGCCAGAGTGAGCGCTGCCGTGAGGGTGAGCCATAGCGTGGCCCCTGAGAGGCAGTACGTCTGAAACATAAGCATTCGTCTAGATGGAAAGACGTGTCGCTTGTGATCCGCGCTCGCGATAGGGCGTCGTATTGTAGTGGGCGCGATAACATTTTGAGAAGTGGCTCGGCGAAGCAAAGCCGCACGCCAAAGCGACATTGATGACGCTCATATCTGTCTGCATGAGAAGATTACGCGCTTTTTGCAGACGCAGCTCCATATAGTAGCGTTTTGGCGAGCGATTGAGATAGCGCCGGAAGAGCCGTTCAAGTTGGCGCGTGGACATGCCGACATCTTTGGCGAGAACAGCTGGGCTGATTGGCTCTTCAATGTGGCTTTCCATCATCTGGATCACAAGGCTGAGCTTTGGATGGCGCACGCCAATGCGCGTGGGCACAGACAAGCGCTGAGTGTCCTGGTCCGTACGAATAGAGCTATAGATCAGCTGATCTGCCACAGCATTGGCAAGCTCTTCACCATGATCGTCAGCAATGATCTTAAGCATGAGGTCGATCGAACTTGTACCGCCCGCCGTTGTCAGGCGGTTCTTGTCGATGACAAACACCGATTTTGTGAGCTCTACGTCATCAAACTCTTCGGCAAAACTGTCTTGATTTTCCCAATGGATCGTTGCCCTGCGTCCATCAAGCAGACCTGCTTTGGCCAGCGTGAAGGCCGCCGTACACAAACCGCCAATGATCGGTCCTTTGCGTGCTTCGCGGCGCAACCATGACACCAAACGCTTGGTGGTTGCGGCTTGCACATTGATACCGCTGCACACAAGGAGCGTGTCATCGCGGTTTAGCTCACCCAAATCCATATCAAGCTTGAACTCCGTTCCTGCAGAGCAACTTACAGTTTCGCCGCCTTCGCCTGCCAGCTTCCACTCATAAAGAGGCAATTCCGCCATGCGATTGGCAATGCGCAAAGCTTCGATTGCCGAAGCAAAGCTCAGCAAAGTGAAGTTGTCGAGCAAAGCAAAGATAAAGCGCCGCGGCCTGTCGGGTGCGGCATCCAATTTGATGGTCGGGCGTTGTTGCAGGCTCATAGAAGGCTTTCGTAAGTCGTGAGCGCCAAATATTGTCGCTTTTTGTCACTTGTTCAGAGCTTGGCGAATAGGTCAAGACATCTCGTATCGCAAAACGCTTTGGGTTCCTGCGGTTCACTCGCTTCTGCGATTTTTGCGGCCAAAGCAAGGGCAATTCATTTCTGATATGGTTTTCGCGCCCAAGCGCCGCTATAAGGCGGCCTCGCAAGACCAAATACTGGAGACAAGACGATGACGGAGTGGAAAAAATCTGGCTGGCGCGCAAAGCCAAGGATCCAGATGCCTGACTATACCGACCAAGCGCAGCTTGAGGCGGTCGAAGGGCAACTTTCAAAATATCCGCCGCTTGTCTTTGCGGGCGAAGCGCGCAAGCTCAAAGCGCATCTGGCTGCAGCTGGACGTGGTGAGGCGTTTTTGTTGCAGGGTGGCGACTGTGCCGAGAGCTTTGACCAATTTACAGCGGATGGTATTCGCGACACCTTCAAGGTGATGCTGCAGATGGCGATGGTGCTGACTTATGGTGCCAAGGTTCCTGTGATCAAAGTGGGTCGTATGGCGGGCCAGTTTGCCAAGCCACGCTCCGCGGCAACAGAAACTGTGGACGGTGTAGAACTGCCGAGCTATCGCGGCGATATTATCAACGAGCTTGATTTTAACGCTGGCGCGCGCATTCCCAATCCTGACAAAATGCTTCAAGCCTATATGCAATCAGCAGCAACGCTGAACCTTTTGCGTGCGTTTTCGACGGGTGGTTTTGCGGATATGCACCGCGTGCACTCTTGGACGCTTGGCTTTGCTGAAGGCGATGGCGCATCTCGCTACGGTGATTTGTCAGCACGAATTCAGGATAGCATCGACTTCATGGCCGCGGCTGGCATTACGGGCAAAACAACCCACGAGTTTAGCTCTGTTGAGTTTTACACCAGCCATGAAGCGCTTCTGCTTGAATATGAAGAGGCGCTCACGCGGCTTGATAGCACATCGGGCAATTGGCTCGCAGGTTCGGGCCATATGGTCTGGATTGGCGACCGCACGCGTCAGCCTGATGGGGCACATGTCGAGTTTGCCAGTGGTGTTCTAAACCCGATTGGCTTGAAGTGTGGTCCGTCGATGGAAACAGATGACTTGAAGCGTCTGATGGCAAAGCTGAACCCGACAAACGAAGAAGGCCGCCTCACATTGATTGCGCGCTTTGGGCAAGGCAAAGTGGGCGACCATCTACCAAAGCTCATCCGCGCGGTTGAAGAAGAAGGGGCCAAAGTTGTTTGGGTTTGTGATCCAATGCATGGCAACACTATCAAATCGTCTACTGGCTATAAGACACGTCCGTTTGGACAGGTTTTGGGCGAAGTGCGCGAGTTCTTTGGTGTTCACAAAGCCGAAGGTACACAGCCCGGCGGCGTGCATTTTGAAATGACTGGTCAGGATGTAACTGAGTGCACGGGCGGTGTACGCGACGTGACTGATGAAAACCTGTCAGATCGTTATCACACAGCATGTGATCCACGGTTGAATGCCTCGCAATCTCTTGAGCTTGCGTTCCTTGTGGCCGAAGAGTTGACCAACCTGCGTAAAGAAACCCTCGCGCAAGCGGCGGGTTAAAACTCACGACAAGCTGGGCCTATCCTTGTGGGTAGGCCCATTTGAGCAGGGTTCCATAGGGTTTGATGCGTCGAGCGCGCACCGATAGAGCCTGAAATGCCGCCTCACGTTGTTTTTTTCGCCGAGCTTTAGCCTCGGCTTGGATTACGCAGTCCTCTGAAAAAGCAGATTATAAAAGGTTTTGCCTTCGGACCAAAGGCTGCGCCTTGATCATTGGACAAGCGCTCGGGCGTTTTCAATCATCCGATTTGATGACGCGCAGGTAGCTGGGCCTTTTGACCGCCACAGTGTCTGATGTGCGCACAAAAGGGGTTGCCGCGTCTTTAAAGCCTGTGGCGGGCTCAAGCAGCGGATGGTCCTCCGTCGGCGGGACAACCTTTAGAACATCGATATTGGTTTTCTTGGCCTCCAGGATGTCAAAACGCTGTGGTTTACTTCGTGTAAGACCTTTTGTTTCAAGACAACCAAGAACGCGATTTACGTGACCTTTTTCATCAACAAGCGGTAAAAGTAGCATGCGAGCTTGATGCGCTGTATCTGTTTGCCCTTCGGCCGTCAGGCTCAGATGCATTAATGCGGGACCGTTCAGCAGCCCGACGAGAACGCGGCCAAACGCGTCGCGTGAAGGTGGTGCGATCAGCGTGCTAATAGGCATCCCGCGTACTTCCATTCCTGTTAGCTCGTTCAGATGCATCCCAGCAATGCGGATGCGCGCCACACCCGTTCCGATACTTTCCAAAATAAATGCGTAGTTTAGAGCGTCCTCTATCCCACGAGGGTCAATTGCAGAGCGTTTGGGCAAGCTGTTTTTGGGTTTTTGGCTATGCCAGTAGGCTTCAACAAGCGCACAGGCAGGAAACTGGTTCTGGCTCAAACGGTCCATCATACTCACTACATCACCACTCCGCATCAACTCTGACATATATCCGCTCCGTGTGTAAACTGGCCGTATCGGCACACATATGTGCCTCTACGGGGTGTGTTCCCCCTGCAGATCAAATATGGCCTAAATTGGGCGAAAATTTGAATGAATTTGGTAAGGTTGGTTAACTGCCTTGGCTAGAAGGCTTGCGCCATGCACCTTGAAGCGCGTAAGTCAGGCCGCAAAGCGGAAAAAGGAGTGTGGCGGTGATTTCATCCATGACAGGGTTTGCTTCGGGCAAGGGCCACTTCGGGGCTCATAGCTGGAGCTGGGAGCTGCGCGCGGTCAATGGAAAAGGGCAGGATATCCGTATTCGTGTACCTGATTGGATCACTGGACTTGAAACACATCTGCGCAGTGCGATGTCCGAGGCGACAAAGCGTGGCAATATAACAATTGGATTGAGGCTCTCTCGCGAAGAGGCAGGCGCAGGTTTGAGCTTGAACACTTCGCAGCTTGAGGCAGTTTTGGCAGCGATGGCCGAAGTGGAGCAGCAGGCGATGGACCAAGGTCTCTCCCTTGCGCCGAGTACTTCAAGCCAGATCTTAGGTTTGCGCGGTATTATGGAGCAAAGCGCGATCGAAGATGATCCTGCGCCTCTGTTGGCGGCTCTGAAAAGCGACTTCTCACCTGTTCTGGCGAGCTTTACTGAGATGCGCGCAGCAGAAGGAGCGCAGCTAAAAGCCTTGATAGGCTCACAGCTTGACGACATTGAACGCCTGACCAATGCTGCAGCAGAAGCTGCCAACGCCCGCCGAGAGGAGAGCTCTGCGGCTTTCCGTGCGAGCCTTGCCCGTGTCGCAGAGGCTGTCGATGTAGATCAAACGCGCATCGCCCAAGAGCTCGCCATATTGGCAGTGAAGGCTGATATCACTGAGGAACTGGACCGTCTGCACGCGCATGTTGCCGCGGCGCGTGATCTTGTGGCCAAAGGCGGCCCTGTTGGGCGAAAACTTGATTTTCTAGCGCAAGAGTTCAATCGAGAAGCCAACACGCTGTGCTCCAAAGCGCAAATGAGTGCGCTGACCAGCATCGGGCTTGATCTCAAGTCGGTGATCGACCAGATGCGTGAACAGATTCAGAATGTGGAGTAAAATATGAAAGACCGTCGCGGCCTCTTGATCATTTTGTCCTCGCCATCCGGCGCAGGCAAATCCACACTTTCCAAACGCCTCATTGCTTGGGATCCGAGTATTTCTTTTTCCGTGTCGGCCACAACGCGGCCGCCACGTGACGGCGAGACGAATGGGGTCGATTATCACTTCCTCACCGAAGAGGCCTTTAAAAAGACCGTCTCGGACGACGGAATGCTCGAGCACGCACATGTGTTTGGCAATTTTTATGGGTCACCGCGTGCACCTGTTGAGGCGGCAATCGGGCAGGGCAAGGACGTGCTCTTTGATATTGACTGGCAGGGCGCGCAGCAAATTCGCAACTCAGTCCTTGGGGCGCATACTCTGAGTATCTTTATCCTGCCGCCCTCAATCAAGGAGCTGCACCGCCGCCTTGTCAGCCGTGGTCAGGATAGCGCAGAGGTTATTGAGAAGCGGATGCGCAAGAGTTGGGATGAAATCAGTCGTTGGGACGCCTATGACTATGTTCTGGTGAACGATGACTTGGACGCAACTGAGGAGCGCCTGAAAACCATCATCACGTCGCGCCGTCATCGTCGCATTCAGCAGCCACATCTTGTAGAACATGTTCGCAAGCTTCAGGCCGAATTTGAGGAGATGTCATGACGATTTATAGTCTGGGCGACAAGGCCCCACAGATCGATCCGGATACATGGGTTGCACCAGATGCAAATGTGATCGGTGATGTCGTGCTTGAGGCGGGCGCCTCGGTTTGGTTTTCCGCCACATTGCGCTGCGACAACGAACGGATCACCATCGGGGCAGGGAGCAACGTTCAAGAAAACACGGTCATGCATACTGATATCGGGTTTCCTCTGAACATTGGCGCGGGTTGTACTATCGGGCACAAAGTTATGTTGCATGGTTGTACGATCGGAGAGAATTCGCTGATCGGTATGGGCGCTATTGTGCTTAACGGAGCCAAGATCGGAAAAAACTGCCTGATCGGCGCGGGTGCTCTGATCACCGAGGGTAAAGACATTCCTGATGGGAGCCTTGTGATGGGCAGTCCAGGGAAAATCGTACGCATGCTTGACCCCACAGCAATCGAAGGCTTGCGTTCTTCGGCGTTGCATTACCAAGACAATATGCGCCGCTTTCGGGCGAACCTCGCTACGCTTTAGGCGTCAATCTGGGCCGATGTTTCCTCACGAGAGCGCGGCGCAATAAGCGAGTGACAAAGAGAGGCTGCGAGCGTTGAGGCGTCTGCAGCGTCCCAGAGAGAGAATTCGATCTGATCAAACGCGGTGGAGAGTTCTCGCAGAATCAAGCTTCGGCTCGGAAGCTCAACCGAGCTGATGAGGATGCAACGACCCGAAAAATCAGCTTTGGCGAGGGCATGCCCGATATCATATGCGTCATAATCTGCGGCAATGAGCCAGCCGACGTAGGCCGCTGGAGGGGGTGCTGCTCCTGCAAAGTTTGCCAGATCACACAATTGCACATGTGAACCTATATACTTTTGATCAAGGACAGGGGCCTCAGCTGATGGTGAGGTGACAATCACAAATTTGGGCTTTAGCAGCAGCGAAATAAAGCTCATGGGTCTTTGGTCCTCATAAAAAGATGTATCGTTAAACCAAATGTGGCTCCCGTGACTCCCCCCGAAGCATCAGGCGCACCACAGATGTGCGGAAGGCGAGCATGGCCTGCCAAACAGACTTCTGCAACTTCCCTATTTTGTGGAATTGCAAAGACGACCAAAACACATAAAATGCCTCCGCCTGTCTCTTGCGCATTGTGAGGGCCGTGTTGCCCTAAGCCGGAACAAAAAAGCAATGTCAGACACCTTCTCGAACCAAAATATGGCCACGCTTTTAGCGGCGCTACCAATCCCCGTACTTTTGGTCGGGGGGGATGGGCGCGTCGCGGCAACCAATGCGATGGCGCAGGCGCTGTTGGGCAGCGGAGCGGCGCTCGGCCAACCCTATGTTTCGGTCTTGCGCCAACCAGCACTGGTTGAGGCAGTTGAATCCACGATCAAGGACAAGACCCTCCGCAAAGCTCGCTTTTTGGTACACTCCGACGGGAAAGAAGGGGTCTATGAGGTACATTGCAATCCAACAAACGCCCTGAATGACGGGGTCTTGGTGAGCTTTCTGGACATTTCGGACCGCGAGCAGGCAAGCCAGATGCGCCGTGATTTCGTTGCCAATGTCAGTCATGAGTTGCGCACGCCGCTCACATCTTTGATGGGTTTTATCGAAACGCTTCAGGGCCCTGCCAAAGACGATGCGGGAGCGCGCATGCAGTTTTTGGAAATTATGAGTTCGGAAGCGGCCCGCATGGAACGGCTCGTAAGTGATCTTTTGTCGCTGAGCCGTGTGGAGGCCGAGGAACGGCTACCCCTGCGTGACAGCGTGGCGCTTGGGGCTTTGCTAACGTCAGTAATCAGTTCATTGGCGCCAAGAGCCAGCGAAACTGCAGTAGAAATCATGACAGACCTGTCAGAGCATGATTTGAGCGTGCGGGCAGAAGCAGATCAGCTACGACAGGTTTTTACGAACTTGATTGAAAACGCGATTAAGTATGGCGGGGCAGGTGGCAAAGTCTTGGTGACATTGAGCGCAGTCGAAGGCCAGCCAGCTTTGCGTGGGCAGCCGGGTGTTTTGGTTAAGGTAAAAGACTTTGGTGCAGGAATTGATCCGCTGCATATTCCACGTTTGACCGAACGCTTTTACCGCGTTGATTCTCACCGTTCACGCCAAGTCGGAGGTACTGGGTTGGGTCTCGCAATCGTCAAGCACATCGTTCAGCGCCACCGTGGGCGGCTGAGAATCGATTCGGACTTGGGAAAAGGGGCCGAGTTTAGCGTTTTGCTCCCACGGGGCGATGCTGTTTAGCCTTTGTTTACAGGGCTCTGATGGGCTGTCATGAAACTGTTACACAGTTGTCACAAAAGCATAATCACCCGAGCCTAAGAAGCGAGGCAAGGCCGCTGATCGCAGGGGCCAGAAACCTGACCTAGGAGTGACATATGTCATACGCAAAAACAGCCGTTTCCGCCGTTGCACTTTTCGCAGCTGCCGCTACATCCGCCGCCGCTCGCGACAACGTTCAAGTGGCTGGTTCATCCACAGTACTCCCTTACGCTGCAATTGTTGCCGAGGCCTTTGGCGAGAACTTTGAATTCCCGACACCAGTTGTTGAATCAGGTGGGTCAGGCGCCGGCCGCAAGAAACTTTGCGAAGGCGTTGGCGAAAACACCATCGACATTGCGAACTCGTCTTCAAAAATCAAACAATCAGACATCGACCTCTGCGCCTCAAACGGCGTGACAGAGATCATGGAAGTACGCATCGGGTATGATGGGATCGTATTCGCATCCGAAATCAACGGTCCGTCTTATGCGTTCACTCCTGCCGATTGGCACAGCGCACTTGCTGCAGAAGTTGCTAAGGACGGCGCTTTGGCCGCAAACGGCAATGCAACATGGGCTGACGTTAACGCTGAATTGCCATCAGAAGAAATTCTCGCATTCATTCCTGGTACCAAACACGGCACACGCGAAGTTTTCGACGAAAAAGTGATCGTGGCAGGCTGTGAAGCGAACGGCACATTCGACGCCCATATGGCGGCAAATGGTGGCGACAAGAAAGCAGCCGAAAAGGCCTGCATGCAGCTTCGTACAGACGGTAAGTCAATCGACATCGACGGTGACTACACAGAAACACTTGCGCGTGTTGATGCCAACAAGAACGGTATCGGTGTCTTTGGTCTTTCATTCTACCAGAACAACACAGACAAGCTTCAGGTTGCGACCATGGGTGGCGTGTCACCTTCAGTTGAGACAATCTCTACAGGTGAATACCCTGTGTCTCGCCCGCTTTACTTCTATGTGAAGAACGCACACCTCGACGTCATCCCTGGCATGCAAGAATATGTTGAGTTCTTCGTGTCTGACGAGATCGCAGGCCCAGATGGCCCTCTCGCGGCCTATGGCCTCGTATCAGATCCCGAGCTTGCAAAGACACAGGAAATGGTGGCAAACCGCGTGCCAATGGGTCCTTTGAACTAAACCCGAAATGAAAGAGGGGTGGCGCGGACGTGCCGCCCCTTACCAATGCGGTGGAAAGACTATGAGCTCCTTCTCTATCATTATGATCGTCCTTGGCCTTGGAGGGCTGGGGTTCTTTCTTGGGCGCTCTCGTGCCTTGTCCATGTCAGACACCAATCATCAAAAGCTGCACTCCTTGCCTGGCTACTACGGCCAGATTGTTGCGCTTTATACGATTGTGCCTGCGCTGCTTATTCTAATGACGTGGTTGTTCGTGCAACCTATCCTTATTGAGACACGTGTCTCGGGAATGATACCCGACAGTGTGATCCCAGAGGGGGGTGCTAAAAGCCTTGTATTGGCGGATGTGCGCCGTATTTCTGGTGGCCTAGATGCACTCATCGCGGCGTCGGGTCTGAGCGAAGATGAACTGGCGCAACTGAACGCTGATCAGACAGATATCCGAAAGCAACTGGCTGAAGTGGGCGTGGCGATTGGAACAGATGTGCAGGGGCCTGTTTTTGAGGCTGCAAAGACTTTTCGCGCAACTGAAAACGTCGGACGCTTCTGGATGTCAGGCGTAACGCTTGCCATGGCTGTACTTCTTTTTGTAGTGACGCTGCTGCGGATCACGCCTGATTTGCGAGCGCGCAATACTAGCGAGACATTTGTTTTGTCCCTGCTTATCGGGGCATCCCTTGTCGCAATCCTGACAACTGTCGGTATCGTTGGGTCGCTGCTGTTTGAGACTTTGAACTTCTTCAAGATGTACCCAGCCAAAGACTTCTTTTTCTCTACGGTTTGGAATCCGCAGTTTCGCGGTGGGTCAGATCTGGGTATTCTACCTCTGCTCTGGGGCACGCTATATGTCAGCTTGCTGGCGTTGCTCGTTGCTGTGCCGACAGGTTTGATGATTGCGATTTACCTCGCTGAATATGCGGGGAAAGGCCTGAGGTCCTTTGCCAAGCCCGCTATCGAAGTTTTGGCGGGGATACCCACAATTGTTTATGGCCTCTTTGCCTTGATTACTGTCGGGCCGTTCTTGCGTGACTACATCGCCTCGCCACTGGGCCTTGGTTCCTCGTCTTCTTCGGTTTTGACTGCGGGGCTTGTGATGGGAATTATGCTTATTCCATTCGTCTCGTCACTCTCCGATGATATTATCAATGCCGTCCCACAAGCGATGCGCGACGGCTCCTACGGGCTTGGCGCAACCAAGTCTGAAACCATTAAGCAAGTGATCCTGCCAGCGGCCTTGCCTGGTGTGGTGGGAGCGGTGCTTCTGGCCGCGAGCCGTGCGATTGGCGAAACGATGATCGTTGTGATGGGGGCGGGGGCGGCGGCCAAGCTTGGCCTAAATCCATTTGAAGCCATGACGACGGTCACCGTGAAAATTGTCAGTCAGCTTACGGGCGATACCGAGTTCGCTAGCCCAGAAACGCTGGTTGCATTTGCACTTGGTCTCACACTCTTTGTCATAACCTTGGGTCTTAACGTGATCGCCCTTCATGTCGTGCGTAAATATCGGGAGCAATACGAATGAGCGATATCACCTCCTCAAGCGCGAGTGCGCCGCGCCGAAGCTCTTTGCTGGTGCAGGACGAGCGCACCAAAAGACGCAATGCCTCTGAAGCGCGCTTCCGTTTTGTTGGCCTGATTGCTGTTGCGATCGGCGTTCTGGCGCTCGTTGGCTTGCTCACGTCTATTCTTGCAAATGGGCTGTCGTCCTTCCAGCAAACCTATGCCGAGGTTGAAGTTTATCTCGACCCAGCAAAGCTCGACAAATCTGGTGATCGCAATCTTGAAAAGATCGCCAAGGTGTCGACCTTCGGTTATGCACCCTTGATTCAAGTCGCGATGGAAACGGCCAGTGCTAAGGCAGGTGTTGATGTCAGCGCCTTGAGCTCAAAAGATCTGGTTGCCATGATTTCCAAAGAAGCGCCTGCAACACTGCGCAACTATGTCTTGGCAAACCCAGAGATGATCGGCGAGACGGTGACCTTCAGCCTGTTGGTAAACGGACGAATTGATGGGTATTTCAAAGGCCGTGTGACTATGGCGAGCGCGGCACTTGATCGCAATATTTCGCCCGAGCAGCTCCAAGCTGCCGATGATTTGCGCGCGGCTGGTGTTTTGGACAAAACGTTCAACTGGGCCTTTTTCACCGCGCCAGATGCCTCTGACACCCGTCCAGAAGCCGCAGGGCTAGGTGTGGCGATCCTTGGATCAATTTATATGATGCTGATCGTGTTGTGTCTGTCCCTGCCACTTGGCGTCGCAGCCTCAATCTATCTTGAGGAATTCGCACCGCAGAACCGCTTCACTGATCTGATCGAAGTGAATATCTCAAATCTTGCAGCCGTACCGTCTATTGTATTTGGTATTCTTGGCCTTGCGATCTTTATCAATGTCGTGGGTTTACCACAGTCCGCGCCGATCGTTGGGGGGCTTGTGCTCACGCTGATGACTTTGCCGACAATCATTATCGCGACACGTGCGGCGCTCAAGTCGGTTCCACCGTCGATCCGCGATGCGGCTCTCGGGGTTGGGGCATCCAAGATGCAGGCCATTTTCCATCATGTTTTGCCACTCGCTATGCCCGGCATTCTAACTGGCGCGATTATTGGTCTTGCGCAGGCCTTGGGCGAGACGGCGCCGCTTCTGCTCATCGGGATGGTTGCTTTTGTGCGCGAGTATCCTGCGGGCCCGCCAGAAGGCTTATTCGATCCGGCCGCCGCATTGCCTGTACAGGTGTATAACTGGACACAGCGCGGCGACCCTGCCTTTGTGGAGAGGGCCTCCGGCGCGATTATTGTGCTGCTTGTTTTCCTTATTTTGATGAACACTGTTGCCATCCTTCTGCGCCGCAAGTTTGAGCGACGCTGGTAAAAAAGGCCAAACCCAATGTATGATGCTTTAGCCCCCAATTCGGAGCAAGACGTGACCCAGAATTCTGCCAAAATCACGGCCCGCAACTGCCAAGTTTACTACGGTGAGACGCACGCCATTAAAGACGTCAATGTCGATATCGCGAGCAACACCGTGACCGCCTTCATCGGCCCGTCAGGGTGTGGCAAGTCCACCTTCCTGCGGTGTCTAAACCGCATGAACGACACGATTGATATCTGCCGTGTAGAAGGCGACATCTTGTTGGATGGCGAGAATATCTATGATGCAAAGGTTGACCCTGTGCAGCTGCGAGCCAAAGTCGGAATGGTGTTTCAAAAGCCCAACCCCTTTCCGAAGTCGATTTATGACAATGTTGCATATGGCCCCAAAATTCACGGTCTTGCGCGCAACAAAGCCGAGCTCGACGAGATCGTCGAAACAGCGCTCAAGCGTGCTGCGCTTTGGGGCGAGGTAAAGGATCGTTTGCTTGCGCCCGGAACCGGTCTGTCGGGTGGCCAACAACAGCGCCTTTGCATCGCTCGCGCTATTGCCACTGCGCCTGAAGTTCTGCTGATGGATGAGCCATGCTCCGCTTTGGACCCAATTGCAACAGCGCAAGTTGAAGAGCTGATTGACGAACTGCGCCGCGACTATTCCGTTGTGATCGTGACCCACTCGATGCAGCAGGCCGCTCGCGTGAGCCAGAAGACAGCCTTCTTTCACTTGGGCAACCTTGTCGAATTTGGCGACACTTCGCAAATTTTCACCAAGCCGTCTGATCCGCGTACAGAAAGCTACATCACGGGCCGTATTGGCTAAGGAGCACTGAAATGAACGATCAACACATCGCTTCGGCGTTTGACCGCGATCTGCAAGACATCCAGGCCCAGATTATGAAAATGGGTGGGCTTGTCGAAATGGCGATCCTCGATGCTGCTGACGCACTTGCGTCTCGCGATCAGGAGAAGGCGGAAGAGGTCCGCGCCAAAGACAAAGCCGTTGATCTGCTTGAAGAGCAAATCAACGACGATGCCGCCCAGCTGATTGCTTTGCGCGCGCCCACCGCCATTGACTTGCGGTTGGTGCTTTCGGTGCTGAAAATCTCGGCCAATCTTGAGCGCATCGGAGACTATGCCAAGAACATGGCCAAGCGGACCAGTGTCTTGGCGCAGCTTCCTGCCATTGAAGAAGCGCATGTTTCGCTGCGCCGCATGGCGCGTGAAGTGCAACTGATGCTCAAAGATGCGCTCGATGCCTATATCCAACGCGACGCCACGCTTGCAATGGATGTCATAGACCGCGACCGCGATATTGATCAGCTCTACAATGCGTTGTTTCGTGAGTTTCTCACCTTCATGCTTGAAGACCCTCGCAACATTAGCGCCTGCATGCATTTGCACTTCATTGCCAAGAATACGGAGCGCATGGGCGACCATGTTACAGCTATTGCTGAGCAAGTGGTTTATCTTGTGACGGGCGAAAAACCTGAAGACGCCAGAGATAAGGGCGACGTTACATCAACAGATGCCAACGTCAGTGATTTGTCGTGAGTGCAAGCAAGCCGACAATATTGTTGGTCGAGGACGAACCAGCACAGCGCGCCGTCTTGGCTTACAATTTGAAGTCGGAAGGCTTTGAGGTGATTGAGGCTGAGGACGGTGAGGAGGCTCTTGTTATGGCGCAAGAGTCAGTACCTGATCTTGTCCTCTTAGACTGGATGCTACCGCATGTTTCTGGTCTTGAAGTTTGCCGCCGTCTAAAATCGGGTAAGGCGACACGTGCGCTACCAGTAATCATGTTGTCTGCACGCTCTGAAGAGCTTGATAAGGTGCGCGGGCTAGAGACAGGTGCGGATGACTACATGGTTAAGCCTTACTCTGTCGCGGAGCTGATGGCGCGAGTGCGCAAAGAACTGCGCCGTACACGGCCTGCGTCTGTGGGAGAGGAACTCGTGTTTGACGATATTGTGCTAGATGCGGCCAGTCACCGCGTCAGCCGAGCGCAGAGCGAGATTAAACTGGGCCCAACTGAGTTCCGGCTACTGGCAGCTTTTTTGGAAAATCAGGGCCGAGTATTGAGCCGTGAACAGCTCCTTGATCGGGTCTGGGGGCGCGATATCTATGTGGATACTCGCACGGTGGATGTCCACATTGGCAGATTGCGCAAAGCCCTGATGCAGCACGGAGGAGATGATCCTTTACGCACAGTGCGCGGCGCAGGCTACGCATTAGGCTAATAAAGAGCTCAAGCTGTCCGCTTACCGGGGCAGTAGGTCTTCTCCTTCGACCTCTTCTTTAAGCCAAGCGCAGAAGGCCTGTAGGGCAGGGGTGTTGTGCTTCTCTTCGGGCCAAACCAGATAATACGCCCCACGGCTCGGGCTTGGAGCATCAAGAACGACTTCTAGGCGCCCTTCCGCTTCCTCTTCGCGCGCGAGGTATTCAGGCAAGAGTGCGACGCCAAGGCCATGTCGCGCTGCCTGTAAGATCGTCGAAAACTGGTCATAGCGTGTGCCTGCTAAACCCTGTGTTGCGACCCCGTGCTCAGCGAACCAGTCTTTCCAAGCGTTCGGACGGGTCTGAATGTGTAGCAAGGGCAGGGACACGAGATCGGCTGGCTCGATGACAGGTGTTTCACGCAAGAAGGCAGGCGCAGCCATTGGCAAAACCGCCTCGTTTTCCAGCCAAAGCGAGTGACATTGTGGCCAGTCGCCTTTGCCAAAGCTGAGCGCCGCGTCCATATCTGTGCCTGTGAAGTCAAATTGCCCGAGACGGGTGTTCATATTGACGGTCACATCGGGGTGCGCGCGGCCAAACCGGGGTAGGCGAGGCAGCAGCCAACGCATACCAAAGGTTGGCAGGATCGCCAAATTGAGTGTGCCACCCTCGGGGTTGGTTTGAAGGCGCAGGGCGGCATTGGAAAGCAAATCAAGCGCACGACGAACTTCCTCAGCATAGCGTTGGCCAGCGGTTGTTAGGCTAACGCGCTTTGCACGCCGCACAAAAAGTTCAACGCCAAGCTGGGTTTCTATCGCTTGAAGTTGACGAGACACAGCGCTCTGCGTCAAGTTCAGCTCCTGAGCCGCTGCTGTGACACTTTGCAACCGCGCCAAAGCCTCGAGTGCAGCAAGTCCTTGTGTTGATGGTAGGTATCGGCGGGCCATGTGTATTCCAAACTGTCATGCATATCGTCGAATTATGTGTTATTATATGCTAAAGCTGCATGATAGATAAAGCGCGAATGATACTCGGATGTGGGACACAAAGATGAGCAACCAAACACCCAAACTTAAAGCCAAAGATGCGCCTGAACTTGGTCAGTTTAGCTGGGAAGATCCGCTTTATCTGGAGGATCAACTTAGCGAAGACGAACGTATGATCGCTCAGAGCGCACGTACCTACGCCCAAACAAGTCTGATGCCAAAGATCACAGAGGCCTACGCCAATGAAACGGTCGCGCCAGAAATATTTAAAGAAATGGGCGATATGGGCCTGCTCGGAATCACTGTTCCGGAAGAATACGGCGGTCTGGGTAGCTCTTATGTGGCGTATGGTCTCGTCGCGCGTGAGATCGAGCGCGTTGACAGCGGTTATCGCTCGATGATGAGTGTTCAAAGCTCGCTCGTGATGTATCCGATCTATGCCTACGGAACAGAAGAACAGCGCAAAAAATACCTCCCAGGGCTTGCAGCTGGGGATTTGATCGGTTGTTTCGGGCTTACGGAGCCTGACGCAGGATCGGATCCAGCCGGCATGAAAACCCGAGCTGAAAAGACGGCCAACGGCTACAAAATCACCGGCGCCAAGATGTGGATCTCGAATGCGCCAATCGCAGATGTCTTTGTGGTTTGGGCCAAATCCGATGAGCACGGCGGTAAAATCCGCGGCTTCATCCTTGAAAAAGGGATGACAGGCCTCTCGGCGCCCAAAATCGCCAACAAAATGAGCCTGCGGGCCTCTGTGACAGGCGAGATTGTTATGGATGGTGTAGAAGTTGGTGACGATGCTCTTTTACCTAATGTTCAAGGGCTTAAAGGGCCTTTTGGATGTTTGAACCGCGCGCGGTATGGTATTTCTTGGGGTGTAATGGGCGCCGCAGAATTCTGCTGGCACGCTGGGCGTCAGTATGGGCTTGACCGTCATCAATTTAAACGGCCGCTGGCACAAACACAGCTGTTCCAGAAGAAACTTGCTGATATGCAGACAGAGATTACGCTCGGTCTTCATAGTGCATTGCGCCTTGGTCGATTGATGGATGAGGCGCGGGCAGCACCAGAAATGATCTCAATGTTAAAGCGCAACAACTGCGGTAAAGCGCTTGATATTGCTAGACAATCTCGTGACATGCATGGCGGTAATGGCATCACGTTAGAGTATCATGTCATCCGTCACGCGATGAACCTTGAGACTGTGAACACCTATGAGGGCACACATGACGTCCATGCGCTTATCCTCGGGCGCGCACAGACTGGCTTGCAGGCATTTTTCTAAACAATAGGGGCGCAACATGCGCCCCTTATCTTGTGAACTCACGCTGAAGTGCAGTTCTTGATCTGTCTTTCTATTCCAGACGGTTCTGGATTTCCACCAGCTTGCTCTCAAAGACCTCGGCGGGCGTGTGGTAGCCAAGGCACTTGCGCGGCGTTGAATTGAGGCGGTGGCAAATCGACCTCAAAAATCGATTTGTCAACGCCGTCGGTTCGGTTGAGCGGGGAAGGTACTTTCGCAATCTGTTGTTCGTGTTTTCCACGGTGCCTTTCTGATACGGCGCTTGCGGATCGCAGAACCATGCGTCCGCGCCGATCCCGGCCTTGAGGTGCTTCCAGGCTGAGAACTCAGTACCACGGTCGAAGGTGATCGACTGGCGCGCATCAGCGGGCAGGGGAGCCAGGCCCTGGATCAGCGCTTCCATGATTGGTTTGGACTGGCGATCCTCGTTTCGCATCACCACAGCGTAGCGGCTGACACGTTCGACCAAGGACGTCACATTGACCTTTCCATGCTCTTTGCGGAACATCATCAGATCGCACTCCCAGTGGCCGAACTCCTTGCGATCTGCGACGCGCTCGGGCCTGTGGGACAGGCTTTGAACGTCGAAGATGTGCGTTCGGTTGTGCTTGCGGTAGCCACGCGGCCTGCGGCGTCTTCGATGTTCGGGAAGGTGACGATAGAATTGCTCATCGCGGCCATCTTTGGAATAGGCGAACCGATAGATCGTCTCATGGCTCACGCGGATCGGATGGCGCTCCAGCCGCATGCGTCCTGCGATCTGTTCGGGGGACCAGCCAGCCTTCAACCGATCTTCGATGGCTTCCTTCAGCTCAGGGTGAACGATCATCTTGCGATGGATCGCGCGGCGCTTCTCATACATGTCCTGGGCATTCAAAGCGTAGTAGCCGTTCAACTCGGGCAGTTCCGTATCCGTGTACCGGTTGCGCTTGATGTCTCGGTAGATCGTGGAGGGGTCGCGACCCAATCGATCCGCAATCTCCGAAATCGGCATTTTGGCTTCAAGCCACTTTGCGAGCTTGCGTCGTTCATCCAGCTTCAGGTGAGAGTAGTGGGTTCCCATTCAACATCCTCCATGCAACACTCTGTTTTGATACATAATTTGCACTTCGTTTGTGAATCCACCGTGCTACAAATCTTGCGCCGATAATGTATATTATGTTAAATAAGTCAGAAATGCTGACCTAAATTGCGTAGAGTTTTATCACTCGAAAGCTTTGCCACAGCGGAACCAGCTGTCCCGAAAAATTGGCCGTTTGTCGAAGCCCCCTGCCCCGCATCACCAACAGCGTGCGAGCCAATTTGAACGACAGCCATGTGCCTAACGCGACTACTGTTATGGGACCGACATGAGCCTTGTAGCTTGCCACTTCGGTCATGCGCTTATCTGCATCAATATTCTGGAGCATTGGCCCGGACGCCACTACATGCGTATATCCGTCATTTTTAAGCAATTGACGACACCCTAACAGTTCGCGAGTGTATCGTGCTTTGCCACCACGGCTAAGCTGCATTCGAAATGGCAGCCAGATATTCAGATGGACGCAGGCTATTATTGCGCCTGATGGCGGCCGTGGATTTAATTCTCGGACGCACGCCGTTACGTTATTGACATGAACAACACTATGGCAAAATCGCCGCACACAAATTCCGCCTAATATCCGATAAGAGCGGCTAAGTGAAAGAGATTCACCGCATGCTTCAACCTGCTTTTTTTTTCCTATTACTGAGCCGCTTGCAGAGTCATATCTTGACCAATTCCTCTTCATTATCGGTCACTATTTTCCATCAAATAATCTAATAATTCACCACCACTTGAATAGCCTAAGCTAGAAGCAAGCTGCCAAAACCTATCCCTAGTTTCAGCAGTAACACTTATATTCAATTGGTACTTCCGTGATGTTCGGCGCAGAGATCTCCCATCAATTTTAACACGCTCTGTTTGACGTGACGTAAAACCTTCGGACTGGGCAACTTTAGCAATGAGTGCTCGTTTATCATGGTTTGAAGAATTGCCATTGGTCTCATCAATCTCATCAATTTTAAAATTAAGTTTTTTCCTAGTCATGTTTTTGCTCCTTTTTGGAATTTCCAATTTTTTGCATTATTTCATTAGCAAAATCGATCATATTGTTGACTGCTTTATCAGGGTGGCTTACCTCATCTTTATTCAGGTCATGTAAAAAACCACCATAACTGAACACCGCTTTGAACGCGTCCCTCTCAACAATCTCTGTTTGTGCAACAGGAATATCTGCTTCTATCAGAGAGGCACTTATATGCTTGTTCGTTCTAGATTTAATGAATGAACACCTAGTGAAAAACGCCATATAAGGTATTTGTTTTTTTAGCTGCCGCCCTGCCCTACTAATCATGCGAATAATTTTGGCAGCTTCGTCGGCATCTAATTGGCTTCCTTGAAGAGGTATAAGTACCAAGTCCGCTTCTGTAATAGCATACGATACAGCTAAATTTGCTGATCCCTCTAGATCAACGATAACAACTCGTGAAATGTTTCTCGCGTCTTCAATGGCTTCATAGATGTTATTCTCGTTAAGCGGCCCAACGACACTTAAATGTTCATCAACCTGCGTGGACTGTTTATACCAACTTAAAATGGGGGCATTAGGGTCTGCATCTAAAAGGCTAACGTTAATCCCTTCCCTACTCAAAACCTGTGCCAGGCAAAGAGCTGTTGTGCTTTTGCCTACACCGCCTTTTGAGCTCGCCAATACAATAACTGTCATCAAGCTTCCCTTCGCTAGTGTGATTGTAGGTACTACCTAGCAACTACATATAAGTAGTCACTAACTAATCTCTACATATACAATATTACAATACTAGTCACTACCTATTGCAGCAGTTAAAATATTTACTAACTAGTAACTATATAGGCGCAACCTAGGCACTGCAGCAATAAATTTTCTCGTGCCCACAACGTCTACACCCTCCCCGTCTCCCTCAGCTCTCGCATCATAGCAGGCGAAATCATGGTCTGAGGGATGTAACCCCCCTTATTTACAACGGCTGCGTAGTAATCGAGAATGTCTTCACGGCTGTGCAGTGGTGCTGTTCTATGCGATTTGTTTGGCACGTCTGAAGCGTAGGCCCCTGCCCCATCTGCCTTGTATTGATGGCAAATATCTATACCTCTCCCCTGCCCCGGCTGATGGCGACTCTGCTCTGACAGATAAGATTGGGGTCCGTCTGGTATCCAGCCTCTGATAAAGGCTCGCAGAGCCGCAATCGGCAGTAGCTGCTTATCTCGCTTGAGATTGTAACGCCTGAAGCGCGCCCATATGTGCTGCGGATCAAGGCCATGGCAAGCAGCTCCTAGCTTTTCCAGCCTAATATCAGCCAATATTTCTTGGCTTTTATGAATGTCCGTGATCCTTGCCAATTCAATGAGAGTATTGTTTGGCAGTCTTTGGCCTACTTGATTTGAGTTGCCTTCTTTGGGTTTGCTTAGAGCATCCGAACAAACATCAGCTCTAGCGTGAGATCTTGCTGAGGCAGCTATCGTCTTCTTGGAATATCTCTGACGTCTCTCAAAGGTGTTGGCGCCAATATTTTCTTTGATAGGTCCGTCTTGGAAATTTTCTTCTTCATTGCCTTCATGGCAAGCGTTTAAACGTTTTTGTTTATATTCTAGGTTATATTGGCAGCGGACATCAGTGTCCGCCGCATCGGACATTTTCGGTGCAGTTTTGTTGTTTTTGGGTGGGGTAGGGCAGGGGGTGCTGTGAACCTTTGTGCCCGATTGTGCTTCAGAGTCTTTAAGAGTCATTGTGCTGAGGTGTTCCAGCCTCAAGCACGGCTCTTTCCGAGCGCGTAAGTGCTCTTCTAGCTCACTGAGTTCGGATAGGTATGGTTCTAGTGCGTCCAGGGACGCATAGCCAAGACGGGCAGGGCGGTTTGTTTCTTCTATTATAGCCCAACGGGTTGCATCCGCATCGGAGAGCGGATCAAAGCTTGATAAGGCTTTCAAGCGTTTGCGGGTGGCTCTGATTTTACCTAGGCAGTGCTTGCGCGCCTGCTCTTCTTGCTCTGGGCGCTTGGAGAGATCCAAGAGCTGCGCAAAATTACGAATGGCGGGTTCAAGGCTAAGGCCGAAGGTCAAAGCCCCACCGCCAGCCTTTCCCCGAAACCCGTTGTCTGTGGTCGCACGTGCGATCAATCCATGCTCTTCGAGCTGAACTTCAATGCGCCGCCATTGGCGGTCACTGACACCAAGCTCACAGGCGAGATCCCGCACCTTGCGGAAGTTGATCGGTGATTTTGTTTTTGAATGCCATGCACTGAGCTCTGTTGTATCCGCGATCAATCGCCAAGCTGCAATTGTGGTAGAAGATAGCCCCATAGCGGATAATGCCTTAGCACAGATCTGCACAGTTTGGGCTTTGCTATAGTCAGCTGGAAGCGCTGAATGTTCATTTGGGCGCGGTACAAGCTTGCACGGCCGTGTATGGGGCTCAATCGCCCACGTTTTTTGGTTCGGGTGATTGGTCACCTCGTCCTCCTGCTCATATTTGACGCAGGGTCATTCCACTAGGATGCAAAAAACTGTTCGCTCAAGAGCGGTTTTTTCTTGTAATGCGGAGCGGGAGAAGGTAGATCATAAACAGCTAATTTAGATCTGAGCCTAGCTCACAGCGCTCCCCTGGTAGGTAACCCTGCTGGGGGTTCTGCTTTTTAAGGGTCTGGGACGTGTTCTCCTTTGATTCTGTATCGCAATAAGCGCGATACTACCTACAAGATCACCTCGCAGCAAATCTTGTGTTTATCCACAGGCATTACACTAGAGATACCCTTTCGCGCAAGCAAAGGCGTTGCGTTAAAGCAAAAATTATTTACCTAGATTGTCTGTACCTAAGGGTATTTCTTCAAAAAAACTGATTCACAACAATAAGTTAGAAGGTATGTCTCCCCGTGAGGGAGAGCTTTTAGTTTGGCAAACAGAATTGCAGATGACGCTGAGCAACTAGGTCGTGGGATTAGGAGGCTTAGGAAGGAACGAAAATGGAAACAAGACGTTCTTGCTTTAGAATCGGGCCTCAATCGCTCTACCATCAGCTTGACGGAGAATGCTAAATCTAATCTATCACTTTATGAGCTGGACTTAATAGCGACCGCACTAGGAACAACAATATCTGGGCTGCTTGACGCTGGCAGGATCCCCCTTCGAAATACGGATGAAAAGCTCAAGAGCTTGTTTGCCTCAAATGTGAGGTTAAGACGTGAGAGCATGGGCCTCTCAAGAACTGATGTTGCTGATTCTGTTGGGTTTTTACCCCAATATATCAGTACAACAGAAAACGCGCGCCGGTTGCCAGCTCTTCCGAACTTTTTATTACTAGCCAAAGCTCTAAGAATTGAGCCAGCTCTACTATTGAGAGAAAATTTCGATCCAAATGCGTTTGAATTAGGCGCAGGTTCTGGCCTTGATCCCGAAAATGTTGTGCTGCGCATGGTTGAGGTTAGGAGGAATGCAAAATTATCTCAAAAGGAAGTTGCTCGTCGTTGCAATATCGATTCAGCGCAACTCAGCAACATAGAGAATGGGCGACATTTTCCAAGCTTAATGACACTTGTGAGCTTTTGTAGGGGCATGGGGCATTCTTTAGAGCAATTGTTAAAAATATATTGACCAATCAAAATAGAATCAATATTCATACATATATGCATTGTTCAGCTTCATCATATTCATGCACCGAACTGCGCCGCACCCATAAGGGGGTGCGGCTTGTTAGTTTGTGCAATATAAATCTTGCGTGTGGGACCAAAGCCCCGCGTGACGTTGGCGGCTGGATGATGCATAACTCTGAAAGTCAACGCGGGCATTTCACTTTGGGGAATGCCCGGATTATTCTGGGGCGAGCGCGCACATCTGTGATGGCAGTT
>Ga0228614_1000142_pt1 | contig 44552 bp, 42 predicted proteins | sample 15DmetaG_FD_190531 | JGI IMG/M metagenome (GOLD analysis project Ga0228614, IMG submission 190531) | Seawater microbial communities from Monterey Bay, California, United States - 15D | ecosystem: Environmental > Aquatic > Marine > Coastal | place: USA: California | collected 2016-10-13
CTTGTTGCATATACATGAATATAACAAATAATATCTGTTTATTCTCTTCTACAAGTGAAAATTATTCTCTTTTATAATGCCTTATGAATAAAACTTCGAAGAAAATAACCTTTTCGATTTAAAATTATAATAACCGCAGGATTACAAATCCAGCGGAGCGGGTGAAGATACAGTTGCGTTGGATGGATGATTACACAATTACATTTGTAAATAAGAAACGTGAAGTGGTAAAGGTCTTAAAAGGTATTTTCTGTGACCAATTGATTGAAATGCTCGATTATGTTGAAGGGCGATAAACAGTTTCCCTCGTCCGCCCTACAGTAGCAACATCACCAAAACACCACTCCAAATAGGTCGAGGTTAGTATCATTTTCAATCCCATTTACAGACGTTTCCCATAGTATTGTACAAATCATTCAGCATAGCCTTATGATTGTTCTATGAGCGTGTATGAAGCTGTGATGTGGAGTGTTTACTGTTGTTTAAAAGCACCATTTGGAAGATTGCCAACACTACCCAACATAGTTGCTCGATTTTTCTTCGGGGTTTTATATATTACCGAAGATATATTTAAAAAGTTTTAAAAACATTGGAATACCAACAAAACTAATAAAAATTAAAACAACTTGAGAATATTTTGATATCTTTTCTCTAATTGTAAAATCTGATAAATATTTGTCTTCAAAAGAAACAATTTTGTTTATTTTATTTAATAAATAAAATAAAATAAACAAATAAATAAGAACAAAAGGAAGAAGTATAAACCTTTTAATTGGTCCAGAAAGTTGGAAATAACCATTAAGGTCATCAAAGTTTAGAAAAGTAAATGTGACTCCTAAAAGTGGCATTAATATAATTGTAGAAAATGTTATATTAGTTTGCCAATAACAATCTTTTAACTCTTCATCATTTAAAGAATTTGAGTAATGTGTTTTTTTAAAAAACAAAAACATAAAGATGTATAATTTAATTAAATAATTTTTCATAATTTCTACCATGTTATTATAGTCCAAGCCACATTTAAAACAAGCCCTACAGGATTAGTCTTAACCCCCATCATGACGACATCTCCAACAGTTTTACCTAAAGATATTAATCCTTTTTTATAATTACCTTCACTAAAATTTTTACCCGTATCAACAGCATTTACAATCACAGAAGTTACACCTAAAACTTTACCAACTTTAGATAACGTTTTTAAAGTTTTTGTAGCTTTCTTACTATATTTTTGAAATGATTCAGTCGTAGGGAATTCCTTCGACTTTAATTTTGGAGGTTCTAACGTTTCTTTTGTTACATATTTTGATGCTTCTGTAATAATACTAGCTGTAGATACACTTTTTGAAGTAATATCAATTATTCCATCAACCTTAATTGATGTATTAGTTTTTCGAATACCATTATCTTTAATAGAAGGTATTTTACCTTTTAAAGACTTCTGTTCTTTACCAGGTGTTACAAATGCACTTTCTAATACACCATCATTTTTGTGGGTGTCTGATATCTTGTCAAATTTTCCAGAATCATCTCCAGCTGTATATTCTGTCCCTCCTTTTTTTCCACTTCTTATTGAATAATTTCCTTCTTTATTTTTACGAATCCTACCTTTTACATTCTTCTTTTCTCTTCGATATTTTCGAGCCGCTTTTCTTGTTTCAAACAATCCATTCATATCGGTGTATGTTAATGGATTGTTAAAAGCAAAACGATAAGGATTCCAACTTGGTGCATTAGCAGCCAATGGGTCAAGCGACTTCCATCTACCTAACCTAGGGTCGTACTGTCTAAACTCGGTTGTGTAGCTGTTTCCATTACCGAAAGCCTCGTCATCCTTCTCCATGCCGTTGTAACCATAACGGTAAGAACTTGCGTTATTTAAAAAAGTATGAGGATATCCGTTCAAATGTTGGTTTTTTGTTAAATCAATCTGTAAATCAAATATATATAATCCTTGTAAAATACCGTATGTTTTGGGTCGCAAATTATTAGGCGTAAAAAAAGCCCAGTTAGAACTAGACTTTAAATTCACAAGGTATCGCATTTTGCGACATCATAAAATCAGTTTCTTCTTCCGTCAACTGAAACATGAAATGTTCTGGAAACTTATCTATATTTCTTTTAACTTGCTCTCTTAATCGAGTAGGTTTTACATCATACAAATCTGCTAAATCCCTATCCAACATAACTTTTTCACTCCTAATTAAATAAATTTTACTTTGTATAACTTCTTGAGGTATAATATTTTCGCTACTCATAATTCAATAATAATCTTTGTAAATATACTACACTTTCCCTAATATTTCTGAATGTAAGCTACTTAAAGCTTCTCGTTGTTCGTCCATGTCTAGTCATAAATATTTCTCGACAAATGATATGTATCTGTGATGTTTTGCTATGATAAAATAAGACTTTTTATTGAGTAGCATCATAATGGTAAATTAGATTCATAGCAATAAAGTATAATCATTATTCTAATAATTCATTGCTTTCCGCAGCAGCCCACTACATTAAAGTTACCGCAGTGCGGGGGATTCTCGGAGGAAAGATAGCATCATAATGGTAACGACTAAAAATCAAATTCTAACTAAAACTCTGACAACAACCCTAATGTTTCTTCTAATTTCATTGGGTTATATCCTAATTCTTTTCTTGCTTTAGAAAAATCGAAACCTGTTTTTGGTGGACGTTGAGCTGCTTGGTTTAAGTCGGTAGATTTAGAAGGGGTAACTTGGTCTTTTGGTAATTCATAGAAGTCTGCTACTCTGTATACCAAATCAATAATTGACATTGTTTCTGGTCCTGATAAATGGAAAATACCTTGTTTATTTTTTAGTACAATTGCTAAACAACCCCAAGCTAAATCATCCGCCCAAGTTGGTGCTCTAAATTGATCGTCAACAATAGTCAATGGGTTTCCAGATTTTAATGCTTCCCTTGCCCACAAAATAATATTTGAACGAGATAAATTATTTCCTTCACCATAAACGATAATCGTTCTAGCGATAGACCAATTTTCAGCTTCTTCCTGAACAATCTTTTCTCCTTCTACTTTTGAAGCTGCATAAACACTTAATGGATTGACCTCATCTGTTTCAGTATAATTTCCTTTTTTACCATCAAAAACAAAATCAGTAGATAAGAGCTGAAAATGTGCTTTATATGTATTAGAAGCTTGTACTAAATAACGAGTAGCATCCACATTTACAGACTGGCATTCATCTTGATGGTCTTCACAATAATCGACATTCGTTATAGCAGCAGTATGAATCACATGAGTTGGATAATAAAAATCAAACACTTTTTTAACTTCAAGTGGATTTGAAATATCTAAACTTAAAAACTTTCCATTTGGACAATCTTGATTTCGATTATCTCCTTTAGAAGTAGCTAAGAAATCAATACCTTTTGCTAAACATTGTTTAACAATTTTTTGTCCTAATAGTCCGTTCGAACCTGTAATTAATAATCGCATAATTTATAAATGTGAAATGCCAAAAAGTTTATTTAATTTTTCTATTTGCTCTTGAGTTCCTAAAACAAATAATTTAGACTTCGGAACAACTTCTATATCAAAGTCTGGGTTTATTATGTGTTCCCCAGAAGGAGTTCTAAAACCAATTATAGTAACACCTGTTAATTTTTTTGCCTCTAATTGTCCAATAGTTTTATTTCTAAATCTATCTGGTAATTCACTAAAAGAAATAGATTCTATATTGACCCCAGAATTACCTTGTAAACGGATCACATCAATAAATTCAACGACATCAGGAGTAGAAATCAATGAAGCCATGTGAGAACCTCCAATAGCATTTGGCATAATTACATTTTCAGCACCTGCTATCTTTAGTTTATTCACTGTCGATTGGTTAGAAGCTCGAGAAATTATCAATAAACTTTTTTGTAGTTCTTTAGCAGAAAGCACAACGTATAAATTATCCGCATCTTTTGGCAAACAACTTATTAAAGCTTTAGCATGATGAATACCTGCTTTTACTAAGTTCTCATCTTGGGTTGAATCACCAACTAAAAACAAAAAACCATGTTCATTCTCATATTCCTCAACAATATCCCTATCACTTTCAATAATCACAAAAGGAGTGCCATGCGCCTTTAAATCATAAGCAACTTGAATACCAACTCTACCAAAACCACAAATAATTACATGATTCTTTAGTTTATCAAACTCTTTCATCTCTTTTCTTTCCATTAAAAAACGTTTGTATTCTCCTCCAGCCAAAAAACTAGTTATTGAATTAATCGCAAAAGCAAATGTACCAAAACTTGAAATAATTAGTACGGATGTAAAAATCATTCCTGAATTGGATAGTGGATGTACAACTCCAAATCCAACTGTTGAAATAGTAATAATGGTCATGAAAAAAGAATCGATAAAATTCCAACCTTCAATCAACATGAAACCAAAAGTACCAGCAGAAATAACTGTTAATAACAGAAAAACGAAAAAAGATATTCGCCTAAATAATTTTGATTTTAACATAATTACAATTCCCAAATGGATTTTTTTCTTCTTGGTTGAAACTTAAAGTAATGCTTATGTTCCAATATCCAAGCCATTCCCAAATAGATAAATAATGGTGAACCCAATGCTATAAATGAAGCATATATAAACCCAATTCTTACTTTAGATGTACTTATACCAAGCTTTCTAGCCCACCATGTACAGACACCGTAAGAACGCATCTCAAAGAAAAAAAGTATTTTTTGTATTGTTCTCAATTATTTAAAATTTTAACTCCAACAGAACACTCCAAACATTTGTTTGCAGAACAAAATTCGTTATAAATTTCCAATAATGCTTGAGAATCATAGGCTTTTTTAGCATCAATCTCTATTTTACGCCATTTCGATAGAATGTTATTCTCTTCCCCTTTTACATCAAGCAACAAATCAATCGCATAATTCTGAAGCTTGTGATTGTCATATCGAGTTCCTTTCCACCATACATATGGAACAATTGCATTTATGAGAATATGTTTGAAAAGACTATTTGAGAAAAAATTCTCTTTATTTTCAACTTTTAATACAGCTTGTAAAAAAGAGAGTACGGTTTGATTTTTAACATTTTGGCTCACGTCAAAAAGATTAAACGTTTCTAAAAACCAAATCAACTTTTCCATCATCACTTCAGGGAAACTTGAAGGCCTAAGCCCTTTGTACTTCCATTCAAAAGAATTTAGTGCTTTTAATTGATATTTATGTACAAGAAAACTCCATTCTGAAAATTGGAAATCTTGTGTTTTTAAACTACTCATTCCTACCAACAGTTGCTTTTGAGTTTTAAGATCATTTTGCATCAACAAATTATATGGTAAGTTAATTGCAAGCTGAATAAAAGGATCTTCATTTACTTTTTTACCAAAAGCTTTAAGTAGAAATGTGTACAGTATTTGAAGGTCATCTTGATAATTAAATGGTTCTTTAGATAAGAAGAGTATTTTCCGATTTAAACGGTTTAAGACTGCTCGCTCTTTCATTTCTTCTAAATAAATCCTGTCTATTTCTTTAATAGAGTTAGCACAACTTATCTCATTTTTTAAGACATCTACTTTGTTAAATTTCAACTTATGAAAATTATCAATATGTGATTTTAATTCAAGTGTAGGTAACCTTTCCCCTTTAACAAAAACAGACTTATTGTTGTTATAAACAACGTGTAAGATAACATTATCATAACATGCATCTATTTGATGTTTATGTAAGTACCAATCCGAAGCATTTACATGAATCTCAATATTACCCCTCCACATTATACCATCAATAATGATAATCCCATCAAAAAAATCAGGTCCACTTTCAGTGTTGTATTTACCAGGGTGAATCACTTTAAACGGTTCTCCTTTAGATAAAGAAGCATTAGATAGGTTTAAGCTTTGTGTCTTCCATAAATAATGTAAATAGGTTTCTCGCATCTCAATTTAGTTTGGTTTGGTTGAATTAAGTTAAGAATTAAGTTCTATTCTAAGAAATATTAAAGCAAAAAAAAGACCCACATTTCTGTGAGTCTTTTACATTATATTGTTTTTGTTCTTATTTCTTGAACTCTTTTATTGTTTTTTCAATAATGGCAACACATTCCATTAACTGCTCTTCAGTCATTACTAATGGTGGAGCAAAACGAATAATATTACCATGAGTAGGTTTTGCTAATAAACCATTCTCTTTTAATGCAACACATAAGTTCCAAGCAGTATCGCTTTCTGGTGTATCATTGATAATAATAGCGTTTAATAAACCTTTACCTCTAACTTTAGAAACTAAATCTGAAGCATCAATGATTCTTTGCATTTCATTTCTAAAAAGCTCACCTAATTTACGAGCATTTTGAATTAAACTTTCGTCATTAACCACTTCTAATGCTGCTACTGCTACTTTAGCTGCAACTGGATTACCTCCAAAAGTAGAGCCGTGTTGACCTGGTTTAATAACATTCATCACTGCATTATCCGCCAGAACAGCAGAAACAGGGTAAGCACCTCCAGAAAGTGCTTTACCTAAGATTAAGATATCTGGTCTAGTATAAGTTGCTTCTTGTCTTTCACAAGATTTTTCACAATTACAGTTACCACAAACAGCCAATAAACTTCCAGTACGAGCAATACCTGTTTGAACTTCATCAGCAATAAATAAAACATTGTTTTTTTCGCAAACAGCTTTTGCTTTAGACAAAAACTCTTCAGAAGGAACGTAAACTCCAGCTTCACCTTGAATTGGCTCAACAAGAAATCCAATTACATTTTTATCCTGTAATGCAAATTCCAATGCTTTAGCATCATCATAAGGAATAGAAACAAAACCAGGAGTAAAAGGACCGAAATTTTTACGAGCATCTTGATCATTTGAGAAAGAAACAATTGTTGTAGTTCTTCCATGGAAATTACCATCACAAACAACAATTACTGCATCATTTTCAGATATCCCTTTTTCTTCATACCCCCATTTACGAGCAATTTTAATAGCCGTTTCAACTGCTTCAGCTCCAGTATTCATAGGTAATACTTTATCAAAACCAAAGTACTCAGTAATAAACTTTTCGTAAACACCTAGTGTATCATTGTGAAAAGCTCTTGAAGTAAGCGTAAGTGTTTTAGCTTGCTCCATCATAGCATCAATAATCTTTGGGTGACAATGACCTTGATTTACCGCAGAGTATGCCGATAAGAAATCATAATACTTTTTACCTTCAACATCCCAAACATGAACTCCTTCTCCTTTCGCTAAAACAACCGGTAATGGATGATAATTATGTGCTCCATGTTTATCTTCCAATTGAATCAAATCGTTTGATGTTAGCTTTGTCATTGTTTCGTTCATTTTATTTAGTTTTTGATGTTAAATACACTTATCTCGGACAGTGAACGTCCTTTCCTCATTCATTACGGAGAGAAATCATCCATAAACTATTGCAAATATAAGGAAGATAGAATTGATAAAAAAATTCTTAAAATGAAAAAGGCTATTTCGATTGAAATAGCCTTTTGGTCTTAAAATTATAAACTACAATTTCATTTTACCTATTCGAATAGATTGAGAACCTATTGTTGATTTTAAAATCAACAAGTGTAGAAATTTATTTTCGTCATCATAATATGACTCTTTAATTGAAAATGATTTATCCGGCATAGATTCCGAATCTATCAACACTTTTCGAGACATAGTTCCTTCAGTTATATCAAGTTCAACTTCAGCTACCACCCACTTACCCCATTGTAAGGTTGAAATTCTTTTATCATTATCAAATGAATCATCGTCATTATAATTCTTATCTGTATCGTTAAAAACGATTCTAAACTTATCATTTTCTAGGAAACTCAAATAAGAAGAATAAATACCAGATTCATACTGTGAAATTTGTTTTTTTTGAATCCTAGTAATCCATTCAAAGTTTCCATCTTCATTTATTTTGAAAGCAAGAATGTCTTCAAATAAGAAGGTTGGTTGTTGGGATGAGTTCAAAGATCTAAAAGTTGAAGATGTAGTCGTGTAACCTCCAGCTACTGTATTTTGATTCGTAACACTTGTACTATTATAATGATGACTATTAATAGATGAATTTTGATTACCGTAAGGTTCATTATTGACATTAATTCTCTGTTCTAAAGTACCAAGAATCGAACCATCATTTAAAGCATAAACGTCATTTAAGACAAATGCCTTCATATTAGGTATATGATTGTTCTTATTATATTTTTTAAGAACTGATAACCTTTCTTGAGGTGTTAAATTTTTAACTATCATTTCCACTTCAAACTCTTTTTTCTTTTGAGACGTAACAACAAAATCATCTAAATCAATTTTGAAATAAAACAATCCTTCAACATCATTTTTCTGCTCTCTGCCCATTAATTTACCAAGGTTAATATTAGAAGAATAATATGACCCTAAAACACAAATTGAATTGTTTTTATCCTCTATTAAGTTAAAGTCAAAAATTTGTTTTTCAGGTAGCTCCAACTTAATAAGTTGTTTATCTTCTTCTTTAAAAAGGTATAAGTATAAATTTTCAATCTTTCTTTCATTTGATGATAATGTAACAGGCATTAGCAGGTTTTTAGCATTCTCTTTTTTAAATGAAGAATCATATTCTGTAATCGCACTTAATACATTTCCATTATTTAACAAAAAATAATTTGTAACACTAAACAAATCCGGATCATAGTCTAAATCCTTACTAAATTCATTTATTTTTTCTAAACTTTCATTATAGAGAACAAAACCATTATTTATTTTTTTTGCTTTTAAGATATCTTTATTCCAAACAATAGCAATGTTCTTTTTGCTTGGATTACTGATTAAATCAATGGATAGGTTATTGAAAAATGTTGACTTAATATCAATATTTATCGCTTCAATTAATTCTTCTTCTTCTAAGTCCGAATTTAGAACTTGTAGAAATACTTTTGTATTTTCCTTGTCAGCTTTAGAATAACAAATAATTAACTTATCATCTAAAACTTCAGCTCCACGAAGTCTAAAATCTTTCTGGTTTTTGTAATTAAACTTTTTAACAACTTTAACATCCTTTCCATCAGAATATAAAAATGAGAACTCAGATAAAAAAAGATTACCTTTTAAAAAATAAGCTCCTCCACTTCCATTTTTTAAAACACACTTTTTAGTATAAAACCCATCGGATTTAGTTTCTTCCCCCCATTGAGTTTGAGATTGAGAGAACAAAGAATAACTAAATAAAAATAATGTAAAAAATGTAAAAATAGGTTTCATGATTAATGTTTTATGTTTTACAACAAATCTAATAAAAAAATAGCAGTGACAAACACTGCTATTCCATTGAAAAAATTCGCTGTACTGTTTTATTGATTACTAAAACAACTTTGGTTGATCATCATCTGTCAAATCCCATTCCATTGTATTATCGCCTCCTTCATCTTCTGAGTCATCGTTTTCAGAATCTTCTTCTTTTTTCACATCTTCTGGCCAAGGTTCATCTCCTTCGATAGGATGTTCTAGAACAATTTCTTTCACTTTTAATTTTGTGACTTGATTTCCTTGAGCTTTCATTCCTTTAATATCAATCAACTCCTCAATATCTAATAAAGTATCTGGTAAATTCTTTGTTTCTTTTAAAAGCTTATTAAAAACAACTCTCGCTTTTGGTTTGTATGCTGTTGAAACAATATCTAAATGCGAGCCTTCACTTTCACTAATGAAAGAAACTTTTTTATCGGTAGTTACTTCACATAAGAAACGTTTTAAATAATGAATTTCCTTTTCAGCATCATAATAGATAGCTGAAATTGGACGATCTGGATGCCATTTTTCGATGTGAATCATATCTTCATCAAAATGATTCGACAAATCAAAATTAGACAACCTATATTCGCCCGTTTTATACAATGTCAAGATTTTATCATCTCCTTTGAAAGCACCTAAAAACTTACCTCTTTCATCGTCATTTAATCTACTAACCACGTCATCGTACCAGATTTTACGTGCTGCTAAAGTGGAACCACCAACTTCTTTTTGTACAATTTTCTGAACAATCTCTTTCGTCACCCTATTTCCTGCAGATTTACGACTCTTGATTAACATGTCTCCCATATCAATATCAAATCTTAGTCGTTTTAAATGCGGTCTTGGACGAAGCATAATGGTAACAACTTCTCTTTCTCCATTTGGATGAACAGAGAAATAGAGCATTTTTGAACCTTTGGTCCCTTTTGTTAGATCGTATTCTGTATCTCTGGTAATACTATTCACATAAAAGCGTTTCATCATAGTAGGTCCACCTACTCCATCTTGATAAAGTAAATGATAAATTGTTCTTTTATCCCCTTTTTTCCAAACATTAGCATGAACAATTCCTTTCCCTACAAATTTCTTATCCGAAACCTTTGTAATCATCATTTTTCCAGAAGCAAAGAAGACAATTACATCATCTATTTCAGAACAATCGTTAACAGCTTCTACTTTCTTTAAGCCATATCCTATAAAGCCTTCGTCATAATCTACATACAATTTACGATTAGCGATAATTACTTTCGATGCATTGATAGTATCAAAAACTCTGATTTCTGTTTTACGCTCTTTACCTTCCCCAAATCGTTTTTTAAGGTCCTTGAAGTAATCAATAGCATATTCAACAAGATTTGCTAACTTCTCTTTTACAGTTAACATTTCTTCTTCTAACTTCAATATTACCTCATCTGCTTTTGAACCATCAAAACGAGTAATACGAATCATTTGAATTTGTGTCAACTTTAATAAGTCTTCATCCGTAATCTCACGAATTAGTTTTTTCTTAAATGGCTCAAAACACTTATATAAATATTTATATAATTCTGTCTTGTCTCCATATAACTTAAAATCAATATACATTTCTTCATTAATGAAGATTTTTTCTAAAGTAGAAAAATGCCATTGCCTTTGTAATTCATCTAAACGAATTTCAAGTTCTTTCTTTAATAATTGAACTGTATTTTTAGTACTTGTTTTTAAAATTTCTGTAACACCCAAAAACCTTGGAGTATCTCCATCAATTATCGAGGAATTTGGAGAAATACTTATTTCACAATCGGTAAATGCATAAAGTGCATCAATTGTTTTATCCGGTGAAACCCCTGGGGTTAAGTGGATAATAATTTCTGCTGTTGCTGAAGTATTATCTTCAATTTTTTTTATCTTAATTTTACCCTTCTCATTTGCCTTTATAATAGATTCGATTAGTGAACCTGTTGTAGTAGCATAAGGAATTTCATTTATAACTAAAGTTTTAGTATCCTGCTTTTTAATTTTTGCACGAACCCGTACTTTTCCTCCTCTTAACCCATCATTGTAATTGGAAAAATCAGCCATTCCACCATTTGCAAAATCCGGATAAATCTCTACTTTTTTACCTCTCAAATGATTTATAGACTGTTCTATTAATTCAATAAAGTTATGTGGCAAAAACTTACATGCCATACCAACTGCAATCCCTTCTCCTCCTTGTGCTAAAAGTAGTGGAAACTTAATTGGTAATTGCTCAGGTTCTTTATTACGTCCATCGTAACTGGTAAGCCAATTCGTAGTTTTAGGATTGAAAACAACATGTGCCGCAAACTTTGAAATTCTAGCCTCAATATACCTAGGAGCAGCAGCGCTATCCCCTGTAAGCGTATTCCCCCAGTTTCCTTGGCAATCAATCAGTAAGTCTTTTTGACCTAGCTGAACCAAAGCATCTCCAATAGACGCATCACCATGTGGGTGGTACTTCATCGTATTACCGATGATATTTGCAACTTTATTATAACGTCCATCATCCAATTCTTTCATTGAATGAAGAATACGCCGTTGAACTGGCTTTAAACCATCATATAATGAAGGAACAGCCCTTTCTAAAATAACATAAGATGCATAATCCAAAAACCAATTTTCGTATAAACCTCCAACTGGAATAATCTTATCATCAATAGATTGACCTCCTTCAAAAGGGTTAGACTCTTCTGAATTATTGTTTTCGTCTTCTAATTCGTCATCTGCCATTTTAAGATGCTTTATCTATGTTATTGTTATCCTCTTTTTCCGTTTCCATTTCATCATTACTCAACGCTATATCTTTTTCTACACGTAAGTTTTCAATAATGAAGTTTTGTCGTTCCTGGGTATTTTTACCCATGTAATAAGACAGAATTGAATCTATTGTAGCATCTTTTGAGAGTAATACTGGTTCTAAACGAATATCTTCTCCAATAAAATGCTTAAACTCATCCGGTGAAATCTCTCCTAAACCTTTGAATCGAGTAATTTCAGGATTCTTACCTAACTCTGCCATCGCACTTCTTCTTTCGTCTTCTGAGTAACAATAAATTGTTTTCTTTTTATTTCTTACTCTAAATAAAGGGGTCTGTAAAACATAAACATGGTTTCTTTTTACTAAGTCAGGAAAAAATTGCAAAAAGAAGGTTAAAAGAAGCATACGAATATGCATCCCATCAACATCGGCATCTGTTGCGATAACGATATTATTATAACGCAAATTATCCATATCCTCTTCGATATCAAGAGCCGCCTGAATCAAATTGAATTCTTCGTTTTCGTAAACAACCTTTTTCGTCATTCCGTAACAATTCAAAGGTTTCCCCCTTAAAGAAAAGACTGCTTGAGTGTTTACATCTCTTGATTTCGTAATCGAACCACTTGCAGAATCTCCCTCTGTAATAAATAAAGTCGTTTGCTCTCTTCTTTCATCTTTTAAATCTGTCAGATGAAGTCTACAATCCCTTAACTTTTTATTATGAAGGTTTGCTTTTTTAGCTCTATCCCGTGCAATTTTTCGAATTCCAGAAAGTTCTTTTCGCTCTCTTTCTGATTGCTTGATTTTCTTTTCGATAATCTCAGCAGTCTCTGGATTTCTATGTAAATAATTATCCAATGATTCTTTTATAAAATCATTGATAAAAGCACGCATTGATTTTCCATCTGGTTCAATTTCTTGTGAACCTAGTTTTGTTTTAGTTTGAGACTCAAAGACAGGTTCAACTACTTTTACAGATACAGCAGCTACAATTGATTGACGAATGTCTGAAGCTTCGTAATTCTTATTATAAAAGTCTTTGATAACTTTAGCAATCGATTCTCTAAATGCACTTTGATGTGTTCCACCTTGAGTAGTATGCTGACCATTTACAAAAGAATAATAGTCTTCACCATACGTTCTTCCGTGTGTAAAAGCTACTTCAATATCTTCTCCTTCAAGGTGAATAATTGGATATAATGGATCTCCATCCATGTTGTTATCCAACAAATCCTTTAATCCTTCTTTCGACTGAAACTTCTCTCCATTGAAATACATTGCTAACCCTCTATTTAGGTAGCAATAATTCCACATCATTTTTGCTAAATATGCAGTCTTAAAAGCATATTTTTTAAATATTATATCATCAGGAATAAATTGAACAAAAGTTCCATTATTCTCTTCTGTTTTCTCTTCTTTTAAGTCGTTAACTAATTCACCTCTTTCAAACCAAGCTTCTTTCTTTACACCATCACGAACAGAGTAAACTTTAAAACTAGATGAAAGTGCATTAACGGCTTTAGTACCAACTCCATTTAATCCAACTGACTTTTTAAAAGCTTTAGAATCGTATTTACCTCCAGTGTTCATTTTAGAAACAACGTCTACCACTTTTCCAAGTGGAATACCACGCCCATAATCTCTAACAGAAACAACACCATCTTTTATTTTTATATCAACTCGTCGACCATTCCCCATAACAAATTCATCGATACAGTTATCGACTACCTCTTTTACTAGAATGTAGATTCCATCGTCAGCTGCGGCTCCATCACCTAACTTTCCGATGTACATCCCCGGTCTTAACCGAATATGTTCCTTCCAGTCTAAAGACCGAATGTTATCTTCCGTATATTGATTTTCAGCCATTTATATAAAATGTATTTGGATTACCTACAAATATAATCAATCTATCCCCCTATTATTCAGCACTGTTAAAGGAGTTTTTAACGTTTGATTGTTAGGGAAACAATATTCATTAATGTTAGCAACTCCCATCATTTGTTGTACAACTAATGCTATTATCGTTTGATTCTGAGAAAGACTGTTTCAAAGCGTTTAAAAATGTTTCAACTGGTTGTGCTCCTGAAATAGCATATTTTCGACCAAAAACAAAAAATGGAACACCAGTAACACCTAGTTCATTTCCTTGAGAGATATCAGAGTTTACTTTTGAAGAATATTCTTCACTTTCCAAAGCTGAAATAACTTCTTTTTCATTCAAACCAATTTCGTTACCTAATTCTGTTAAAGTTGAATGATTACTCATATCTTTTCCATCCGTGAAATAGGCTTTGAATAATTGCTCTTCGGCAGCATCTCCTAATCCTTTCGTTTTTGCTAATTGAATTAATTTATGTGCATCGAAAGAATTGGCAACAACTGATTGATCGAAATTATAAGTTAAACCAACTTTTCTAGCCATTTCCGTTACATTTGAATGTAATTCAATGGCTTTTTCAACCGACATTCCTTTTCTTTCAGCTAAATATTCATAAGTACTCATTTTCTCATCAAATGATTTCGGAATAGTTGGATCTAATTGAAAACTTTTCCATTCGATTTCAATTTCATTTTTAGCTTCAAATTCTTTCAATGCTGCTTCAAAATTTCGTTTTCCAATATAACAAAACGGACACATGATATCCGACCAAATTTCTACTTTCATTTCTATAATTTATTAATCTTTTTAACTTTTCAATACTTCCAAATTTAACAATCTATCATCCAAAGTTAAATTATTGATGAATGAGTTTTAAACGTTTGATTGTTTGCGCTAAAAATTTATCAACCTTAGTTCTATTTATATTTTATTGTAATTTTATTTCAATAAGTAAAGATTATGAATTTTATAGACATCACGATTTTAATTCCATTAGCTTATGCAGGATGGAAAGGCTTTAAATACGGTTTAATCATAGAAATCTTTACATTGATGGCTCTAGTAATGGGGATATATGCTGGAATTCATTTTTCAGATTATGCAGCAAAATTCTTAAAAGACTCATTAGAATGGAATTCTCAATATCTACCTGTAATTGCTTTCACAATTACTTTCTTAGCTGTTGGTGCTATGGTTTATTTCGGTGGAAAAGCAATTGAAAGAGTCGTTCGTTTCACGGGACTTTCTCCAATAAACAAAACTTTTGGAATTATATTTTCAATAATAAAGATGGGGTATTTTATCAGTATTTTGATTGTGCTTTTAGAATCGTATGATGAAAAAAATGACTTCTTCCCTGAAGAAACTAAAAAAGAGTCTCTCCTTTATGAGCCTGTAAAAAACTTATCTACGAAAACTATTCCTGGTATAACGGAAAGTACAATTTTCTTAAAAAATGCTCTAAAAGAAGAAACTGAAAAAACACAAATGACAGTGGATCAAATCCTTCGAGCAAAAGAGGTTGCCGACAGTTTAGGGATTGATGCTTCTGATGCAATAAAGTTGAAAGAAGTGTATGATAAATATGAGAAGGATTAGTTGTTAACTCAAATAAAGTAATCGGGAGTACTTTGATGTCAATTACTTTTTAAGCTTTCTTAAGAGAAGATTGAAAAATAAAACATAAAACATCAACATTTTCATAACCATTGAAAATGCTGAAGATTCAAACTTGAAACCTGAGATATTACCTTCAAACACTAGTCCTATAATTGGTTCTACAAAAAAGGTAACCAATAAAAAAACAAAAGAAATTATAAATACTTGTACCCTAATTTGATTTGTTTGCTCATTTTCAATTTTAAGTTTCGAAAAAATCCATATAAACCCTGATAGTAATAGAACCATACTAAACAAAGTTTTAGAAAACTGTCTATCAAGAACTAAAACATCTGATTTTGATAAAAAAAGAAATAAGAAATTTATTAATAAAAGAATAAGAGCAATTTTCTTGAAATAATTGGGGAATAGTTTTGGTTGAAACATGGAATTAAATAATTAAATGAATTACAAAAATAAAAAATTAGAAAGATAAAATCTATAAGTCATATTCTAAAAATAATGGATTATGGTCACTAAATAATTGCCATTTTCGAAAATCTCCAACTTCAAATTTTATTAGATTTTCGAAAAGAGAAATCGGAGAAAAACAATAATCTATGTGATATGGCTTATCTAATTTCCTTTGAAGAAAAAACGTAGCCTTCGATTCTTCACCTTGATTTTCATTAAAATATTTATGATAGACACTTTCTAAACCCATTTCTGACAAAGTATTAACAACATCAGAATGATTCCACCATCTATCCCATTCATCCCAAATCTTGTTACTATTAAAATCCCCAATGATAATTGAATTAGCTATTTTAATTTTATTAATTTGAATATACTTCCAAATTTGTCCAATATAACCAAAATTAGGAGAATTATTCTGATGAGCCCAAGCAGCTATAATGTTATACTTATCATCTATTCTAAATGGTAAAAAATATTTTACTTCATGATCCTCATATAAATTAGACCAATTTAATTTTTCTAACTTAACACCATTCTTTGCAAACACACCAATTCCTTTATTTTTAGAATCACCTATCCATAAATAATTTTCTGCCCATTGAATAAAATCTTTGTGCTTTGACTCAATTGGGTCTTCACATTCTTGAATAATTATAACATCAGCATTTTGTTTATCAATTTCTTGATATTTTTTCCTAAATGCTCCATTACAATTCCAACTTACTATTTTCATTAATAGAATAAAATCACATTACAAAATTAAAATCATCATCTGATAACTCTATCTTAAATTTTACATTAGCTTGTAAAGCCTTAAACACTTTTAAGATTGTTTCAATCGTCACATTACTTGCATTTCTTTCAAGTTTTGAAATCTGTGCTTTTTGAACACCGATTAATTGTCCTAGTTGGTCTTGTGTCAACTGACGTTCTTTACGCGTTTTTTTTATTATTTCTCCTAGAAGATCTAATTGTAAATCAAATTCATATTGTGTACGTTCGGTTGTTCCTTTTTCACCAATGTATATGTCCTTTATTTCAGATAGATTTTTCCCTTTTAACATATTGATTCATTTATTTATTTTCAAAATATTGAAACCTAATTTTTTCAGCTTTGATGATTTCTAACCTTGGAACTTTACTTACTTTTTTAATCACTCCATGAGTAGAAATAACCAAAGTATTTAAATTGTCTGTTTTATCCCAGAAAGCAAAAAAACGATAATGCTGATTTTGATATTTTGTCCTAAATTCCCATATATCTGAATTTAACTTTTTAAAAAGTTTTGGATCATTTATATAAGTAGCCTTATCCATATTATAAATAATCTTTTTACGAATATTTATATCTAAACTTGATATAAAGTTTTCTGCTTCCTCTAAAATGATAATTTCAAATTTAGACTTGGTTTTGTGAGAGTAAAAGTAATCATTTGTTTCCATATAAAGAAACTTTTGAGTGGGTTTTTGATTTCATGAGGTCATTTATGTTAAACTTCTAATTAAAGATAGGAAAAATAAATAGTATCAAAAACCAAATTTCTTAATATTTCCCCTTTCTAACTATATTTGTTTTATGTCAATAAATAACAAAGTGATTGTAACCGTTTCAAACGATTTGTACACAGATCAACGCGTGCATAAAGTTTGTTCATTTATAGAACAGCAGGGGTATGATGTTTTATTAGTTGGTAGACTCAAAAAAGACAGCAAAGAAATCAAAAGAACCTATTCAACCCATCGCTTAAAATTATCGTTTTCGAAAGGACCTTTATTTTACGCTGAGTTTAATCTACGCCTTTTCTTTTATTTATTATTTAGAAAAAGTGCAATTATCGTTTCTAATGATTTAGACACTTTGCTCGCTTGTTATTCTGCTTCAAAATTTAAATTAGATACACATTTAATCTATGATACCCACGAATATTTTACAGAGGTTCCTGAATTAGTTGCTCGACCAAAAGTTCAAAAAACATGGGAAGGAATTGAAGGTTGGATTTTCCCTAAACTAAAATCTATATACACCGTCAATACATCTATTGCACAACTTTATTCTAAAAAATACAGGAAAGAAGTTAAAGTCGTTAGAAATATTTCACCTTCATTTACAATTTCCAATTTAAAAACGAAAGAAGAATTAGGTATTCCATCTGATAAATTTATTATAATCATTCAAGGTGCTGGAATCAATATTGATCGTGGAGCAGAAGAAGCTTTAGAAGCGATGAAGGAAATTGAAGATGCAGTATTGTTAATCGTTGGAGATGGCGATGTTGTTTCCAAACTAAAAGAAAGCGTAAGTTCTCATTATTTAGAAGAGAAAGTGAAGTTCTTTCCTAAAATGTCTTATGATAAAATGATGAATTACACTACTCATGCAGATTTAGGACTGACTTTAGACAAACCTACTAACATTAATTACCGTTTTTCTCTGCCAAATAAACTCTTCGATTATATTCATACCAATACACCGATTTTAAGCACCGATTTAGTAGAGGTGAAAAACATAATCGAGACCTATCAAGTAGGTAGAATAATTTCAGAATTAACCTCAAATAACCTTGCAAAAATCATCAATGAAATAAAAGAAGATAAATTAAGTTTAGATACTTGGAAAAACAATTGCTCTAAAGCAAAAGAAGAGTTAAACTGGGAAAAAGAATGTGAAACTTTAAAATACTTTTATCCAAAAATTGAAAACTAAATCTATTCATATTATAAGTTTTGATGTTCCTTATCCAGCGGATTATGGAGGCGTGATAGATGTCTATTATCGAATCAAAGCATTATACAAGTTAGGTTTTAAAATTCACCTCCATTGTTTTCAATACGGAAGAGAAGAATCTAGTAAATTAAATGAAATTTGCGAAAAAGTATCTTATTATCCGAGAAAAAGACGGTTATTAGATTTCTTTCAGCTTCGACCTTTTATAGTACAAACACGTATTTCAAAAGTTTTAGAGGCAAATTTATTAAAGGATAATGCTCCTATTTTAATGGAAGGTTTACATTGTACTTCCATTCTTGAAAACAAATCTTTTAAAGATAGAACTACTATTGTTCGAACACATAATATTGAACACCATTATTATAAAGGTTTAAGTAAAACTAATAACTTGAAAGATTTCATTTATTTCAAATTAGAAGCTTTTAAGTTGAAACGATATGAATCTATTTTGAAAAAATCTAGTGCTATATTAGCTATTCAAGAAAAGGATAAAAAGCATTTTAAAAAAATAAATTCAAATACTTTTTTACTTCCAATTTGTAATAAAAAGAATGAAATTTTAGAACAAAAAGAAACCTTACCTTATCTACTTTTTCAAGGTAACTTATCTGTAAAAGAAAACCAAGAAGCAATACTTTGGCTAATAGACAACGTCTATAATAAATTAAAAACTAAACCAAAATTTATCGTTGCAGGAAAAAAGCCTTCATTGAGTTTAAAAAACACATTAGTAAATAATAACATAGAATTAGTTGAAAATCCAAAACAAATGGAGATGGATAAACTGATTAAAGAAGCTAGAATTCATTTATTATATACAACCCAAGCTACAGGTGCAAAATTAAAACTCATCAAAGCTTTACAAAGTAATGGACATGTCATTTTAAATTCAAAGCTAATTGAAGGTACAGAATTATCTTTACTCTGCAATGTTTGCAATAACCCTAAAGAATTCCAAAATAACGTAGTGAACTTAATTCACAGTGAATTATCAATACACGAATTAAAATCAAGAAATGATTATTTTAAAGAAAAGTTAAACGCTACCAAAAACTGTAAACTAATTGAAGAGATTATAACTAATTAGACTTTTCTTTAAGTAGAGAAACTAACCCTTTTAAATCAATAAATTTGAACAGAAATAATAACGTTACACCAACCAATAATTGAACACTAATTCTTAAAGTATCCGATAAACTATTAGGCGTAAGAAAGAATAAACCTATTAATCCTAAAACAAAAAAGAAATAGATCATTAGTCGTTTAAATTGAAGCCTAATTTTGAAAATTCTATAAACAGCAATCAACTGAATTATCGCAACAAATAACTGTGTATTGAAAGCAGTTATTGCTGCTCCTTCAGCTCCTAAATAAGGAATTAAAGAGAAATTCAATACAATATTCAATACGATTGCAAGAAAAGACATTTGATTCAATAACTTTAAATTACCGTTTGCAGTCAATAAAGTTCCAAAAATCAAACTAAAAGACATCCATATAAATGTTAACATTAGCCAGTTAAAGGATGGGATAGATAACTCTGTATTATTGGTATAAATTAAGTTTACAATAAAAGAAGCATTAAAAACACAAAATAAAGAAAGGAATATGGCTCCTCCAATCAATAAGTTACTACTCATTTTAAGAAGTGGTAAAACAGATTCTTTTTCTTTTAATTGTTTGGAAAACAGTGGAAATAAAAGCGTCGCGAATAACATACCAAATATGAAAAATGCATCTAACAATCTAAAACCTTGTGCGTATATACCAGATTCAAAATTCCCATTTGGATGAAGTCTTTCTAGAAATACTGAGTCGCTTCTTGTATAAATCATCATCAATAATACCAATAAAGCAAAAGGTAAACTCTTTTTAATGATTGCTATTGAAAAAATCCAATGAAAAGAAAATTTTGGAATTCCAACTTTTGTAAGTAACCAAAAAAATGTAATTATAAAAGTAATTAAATAGGCAATCGTCTGTGTCCAAACAAATGTCTCCATATAAAAAGTAGAACTGGAAAAAAAGAGTAAATATCCACAGATGAAAATCAATAAAAAACGGTCTAATACAGAAATAAAGGCATCTGTTTTAAACATCAACAATCCTGCAAAATGGCTTCTGAAATAAGCGATTAACACTACTAAAAACTGATTAAATATCAATAAGTAAAGAATATTAAATGATCGTTCAGTATGGCCTAGAAAAGTAGCTAAAATTAAAGTTATTGATGCATAAATAACAAATAGAACAAGACGAAGAGAAAGTAATTTACCAATATATCGTTTTACAATATGTGGGAATTGTGCAATATTCTTGGTGGTAAAGTTATTAATGCCTAAATCTAAAATTATATTAAAAAGAAAGGATAAATTTAATAATGAAAAATATAGTCCATAATCCTCTGCTCCAACACGATTTTGAACTGCAGCATCAATTCCAAATATTGAAATTGGTTTAACAATCAAATTTAGAACAATTAATAAAAATAGATTAGAGATGAATTTCTTTTGCATCTATAAAAGGTAAAACTAAGCTCCTTTAGGAATAAAAATGAAATTTTGAGTTACGTGTTGAACTTCATCATAAGGAACTAAAGTGTCGTCAACAACTAAATGTGCAGTGTAACCTTTTGTTTTCAAAAAATCAAAACATTTAATCCTATTCTCATTATCCCATAACTCCGTATAAATAATTGGTAAGTTTTGATCTATTATCTTTTCTCCTCCTTTAAAAACAAAATATTCAAAATTTTCAACATCCACTTTAATGCCTTGAATTTTTCTATCCATTAAAAGATTATCTAGTTTATCAATCACAACATCAAAACGCTCTCCTTCATTCCATTCTGAAATTGAATCATGAACAACATGACTTAGTCCCTGCATAATTGTTTTACCATTGTAAGGTAAAACCATTTCAACAGATCCTTTTTCTTCTCCAAGAGCGTAAGGATACAATTCAATATTTTTTAATTTGTATTTTGCTATTATCTTTCTGAAGATAATTAAGTTAGAAGGAACAGGTTCAAAAGCATGTATTTTGGTTGTTCTAAACGATTTTGATAAATGATAAGACATAATACCAAGATTCGCACCAATATCAATTACATCACCATTACCATCTTTTAAAAGGGATAAAAAATGAAAGAAATCTTTCTCTAAGTTATCTTTTTGAATCGATTTAATTTTAAAAATAGCAAATACATAGAGGTAATTAGAATAACCTAAAAGAAACTGTAGTATGTATTTGATCGTATTTTTCACCTCTTGTTAACGAAGATACTCACTAATTATATTAAATAAAAGTTATCCTAACTTTATATGTTCTGATTTCACCTCTTCTCTTAAAAATAAACTTGCTTGTTTATCAAAATCCGGAACATTTTCAGTGGTTAAATATCGAACTATTCCATTTTTAGAACATTTTGCTTCTAGAGATTTATGCTTTAGTAAGTATTCCTTAGTTTTAGAAGCAACGATAGCCCCTTGAGAAATAACTTTAATACCTTTCGGAACAACAGACTCAATGTAGTCTTTAATGATTGGGTAATGAGTACAACCTAAAATTATCGAATCAATTTCCTTGTCTTTTTTTAAAAGTTCATTTAAATCCTCTTTTATAAAAAGTTTACCTGCATCGGTATTATGTTTATTATTTTCAATAATAGGAACCCACATTGGACAAGCTTGTTGGACTATTTTTATATCAGAATCAATTTTATAAAGCTCAATAGGATAGGAATTTGACTTTACCGTCCCCTCGGTTGCTAATATACCAATATGATTAGTTTTAGTTATTTCACTTATTGTTTCAATACTAGGCCTAATGACTCCTAGAACTCTTTTATTAGCATCAATAGTTGGAAGGTATTCTTGTTGAATTGTTCTTAGAGCTTTTGCAGATGCAGTATTACAAGCTAAAATAATTAATTCACACCCTCTTGAAAACAACTCTTTTACAGCTTCTAGGGTGAATTCGTAAACAACATCAAATGATCGAGAACCATAAGGTGTTCTTGCATTATCTCCTAAATACAAATAATCATATTCCGGAAGTTCTTTTTTGATTTCAGAAAGAATCGTTAATCCTCCATAACCGGAATCAAAAATGCCTATTGGTGTATTACTGCTTTTCATTAAACTTAGAATTACAAAAACTAAAGTAAATAAAAAAAGGGAATCCTTTGAATTCCCTTTTTTAAAATTATTTATACTTTTTACTTAGTAGCCTCAGCATCTAAACGTAATAGTTCAGTAATCACTTCATTTGTAATATCCATACCACCTTTAAAATATAAAGTAGTTGACTCATCTATAACGTATGCTAATTTCATACGATCAGAAACAATTCCAACCGCTTTTTGTACTCTTTCTAAAATTGGTCTATTTAATTCTTGACTAACAGCTTGCATTTCAGAATTTAAAGATTGCTCTCTTTCTTGAAGTGCTTGTTGTTTTTTCATCAATTTTTCTTCCTCGATTTTAATAATCACAGGAGACATTGTTGGCCTATTCTTTTCGTATATAGCAATTTGCTTATTGAAGTCTGCTTCCATTTCTTGTAATTCTTTTACTCCACTTTCTTCAAAAGCTTTTAATTGCTCGATAGCAGCTTTACGAGATGGTAAAGTATCCAGTAATTTTTGAGAATTGACATGTGCTATTTTTTGTTGTGCAACTACTGACCCAACACTAAAAATTAAAACTAAGGCTAAAACTATTCTTTTCATTTTTCTATTTTTGGTAATTAAAATTTACAATTTACTTTACTGATATTCCTAACTCTTTTAAAACATAATCGCTTAAGTCTGTTTTTGGATCTGCATAAACTAAGTTACTTTGATTTGCTTTATCAAAAACAAAAACATATCTTTTTTTACTTGCCACTTCTGCTAAAGCATCAAAAACTTTATCTTGAATTGGTTTTACTAATTGCTGTCTTTTTTGAAAATAATCTCCTTTAACACCAAATCGTGTTTTTTGAAGTTCCATTGTTTCAATTTCAAGTTTCTCTATTTCAGCTTTTCTTCTTTCTCTTTCTTCCTTTGGCAAAAGTACTTCTTCTCTTGCAAAAGTTTCTTTTTTTTCATTTAATACTTTATAACGCTCTTCAATTTCTGCTGTCCACATTTCTGCAAGTTTATCCAGTTTTGTTTTAGCGTCTTTATATTCTTGAACTTTACTCAAGATATAATCTGAATCTATGTATGCATACTTCTGACTAAAGGCAAATGATGTGCCAAAAAGAAATACTATAGATAAAATAAATAATTTTAAATTCATGATACTAATTTATAAATCTCCTAAATTCATACCAATTGAGAAGGTAAGTTTAGTATGGTATCCTTTTTCTCTAACGTTTCCATCTGAAAGGCCGTTATAACCATTTGACCATGTATCAAGTTGATCAAATCCCCAACCATAATCTAAACCAAGCATTCCAAACATTGGTAAAAACACTCTTAATCCAATTCCTGCAGAACGTTTAACGTTTAATGGGTTAAACTTTGCAAAAGAAGGAAAAGTATTCCCACCTTCAGCAAAAGCAAGAACATAAAAAGTAGCTTGTGGGTTCAATGAAATTGGATACCTCAACTCCATTACATATTTTGCAACCAATGGATCTCCAGCTGAAGAAGATAATGCACCATCTTCATAACCTCTAAGAGCGATAACTTCTCGTCCTCCCATTTGGTTAACACCTGACAAACCACTTCCTCCCATTGTAAACCTCTCACTAGGAATTAATCCTCTAGAATTATTGTATGCTCCCAAAAAGGCCATTCCAAACTTAGACCTAAATACTAATTTTTTATCTAATGTAAGAGGTAAGAACCATTCACTTGTAAACTTCAACTTATAGTACTCTAGGTATTTGTACCTTTCTTGAGCACTTACTAAACTGTAATCTATAGCTTCACCTATATAAGAGTAAGGCAAACTTGATTTAGCTGTAAATGCTAATTTTGATCCACCTTGAGGATAAATTGGTGCACTTACAGAATTTCTCTGTAAAGAATATTTAAAACTTATATCATTAGCATAACCATCTGCAAATGTTTGACCCCATAAAGCATAAGAAGTCAAGTCGTAATATTGGTATGCCAATTCATAATAAGCACTGAAATAATCATCTGGAATTTTTTTTCTTCTACCTAAACCTACCCCTGCTCCGGTAATACCTATTCCAGTATAGTTTTCGTTTGATTTTGTCACCCCATTCGTATTTAATGCCGTATGGTTAATCCAATAAGTTAATGAATTTGGCTTTTTACCTCCTAACCAAGGCTCTGTAAATGAGAAATTATAACTCTGAAAGAACCTTCCATTGGATTGAGCTCTAATCGATAATCTTTGTCCATCACCACCAGGTAGAGGTGACCATGAATCTTTCTTAAAAAAGTTTTTAGTTGAAAAGTTATTGAAGGTTAATCCTAAGGTTCCAATTAAACCGCTTCCGGCATTAGTAACATTTCCAAAATTATTATTTCCTCCATAACCTCCTGATAATTCAATTTGATCTGAAGACTTTTCTTCAACAGTATACTCAATATCTACTGTACCATCTGCTGGATTTGGAATAGGGTTAATTTGAAAAGCTTGCTCGTTAAAATAACCAAGTTGAGCTAATTCTCTTTGCGTCCTTATAATATCATTTCTATTAAAAAGGTCACCAGGTTTTGTTCTTATTTCTCTTCGGATTACGTAATCATTTGTTTTAGTATTCCCCTTGATTATGATTCTTTTTACACGAGCTTCTTTTCCTTCAATAATTCTCATTTGGAAATTAATATGGTTATCCACCACATTTGTCTCGATTGGGATTACTTGAAAAAATAAATAACCTCTATCCATGTACAAAGAAGAGATATCTCTTCCATCCTGACTCATATTTAATCGTTCATCTAATAAAGGTTTATCGTACATATCCCCTTTTTTGATGCCTAAAACAGTATCTAAATAACTAGATCTAAATTTTGTATTTCCAATCCATTCAATATCACCGAAATAATATTTAGAACCTTCGTCTATTTTTAATTTAATGTTTAATTCATTTTTATCTTGAATGTAAACTGAATCATATTCAAAATTAACATCTCTAAATCCAATTGCATTAAATTTATCTAAAACTGCTTGCTTATCACGTTCAAAAGCTAATTCAGAATACTTTGATCTTTTCCAAAACCTTATAATAGATTTTTTCTTAGTATCCTTCATTGCCATTTTAAGCTTCCAAGTTGGAATAGATTGATTTCCTTCGATTGAAAGTTGGTTAATTTTAACTTTTTCTTTTTTATCTACATCGATATAAAATATTTCTGAATTATTAATTAAAGTATCAGTAATCCTTTTAATATTAACATCGACTAAATAATATCCTTTTTCTTTATAAAAATCTACTATCTTATTTTTAGTTGTATAAACTAAATTTTCAGTGATTGTTTTACCTGAAAACAAATCTATTTCTTCTCTTATTTTATCTACCTCTTTCTTAGAGGCTCCTTTGAATTTATACCTTGATAATTTAGGTCTAGGAGCAATTTTAATCACCAAATAAATAACACCTGCAACTTCTTTTTCAGCAAAAATTTCAACATCTGAAAAAAGCTCTTCTTTCCATAAATTAGAAATAGCTTTGGAAATACCATCTCCGGGAACTGTAATAAGTTGACCAGGCTTTAAACCAGCGATTAGCCTAATTGCATTATGATCATAGTTTTCTGCACCATCAACTCTTACAGAACCAATCTCATATTGTTTAGGTTTAGAATAATCAAATTCCATTTCTTTTCCAATGGATAAAACTGAATTATCTTGACCATAGCAAGCGAACAATACTATGATACTCAAAAAAGAAAGAAATCGATTTAAATTTATCATACAGTTTTTTTTATTTGTTCGGATACCATTCCAAATCTTCTTTCTCTTGCTTGGAAATCATAAACTGCTTCATAGAGTGTTTCTCTTTTAAAGTCAGGCCATAATAAATCAGTAAAATAAAACTCAGAATAAGCGATTTGCCACAAAAGGAAGTTACTAATTCTTTGTTCCCCACTTGTTCTAATCACTAATTCTGGATCAGGAATACCTTTAGTTGTTAAACTATTACTAAAAAAGTCAGCATCGATATCTTCAACAGCAATTTTTTCATCCTTAACAGAGGTTGCAATACTTTTAACAGCATTTACAATTTCCCATCTTGAACTATAATTTAAAGCTAGAACTAATGTTGTTTCAGAATTATGAGAAGTTAATTTCATTGCTTTTTTTAATTCATCCCTACATGAATCTGGTAAACCCTCAGTATCTCCAATGGAAAGTAAACGAATTCCTTTACTATTCAATTCATCGACTTCATTTGCAATGGTTTTCACAAGCAAATCCATTAAACCATCTACTTCTTCTTTTGGTCTATTCCAATTTTCAGTTGAAAAAGCATAAAGAGTTAAATATTTAACCTTTAATTCTTTAGCACCTTTTAATAACTCTCGAACAGATTCCACACCATAGTTATGACCATACAAACGTTCATGACCTTGTTGTTTTGCCCATCTCCCATTACCGTCCATAATAACAGCAACATGTTCAGGAATCTTTGTTAAATCTATATTATTTAAAAAATCCATTAATAAAAGTTAGAAATGAAACGAAGTTAAAGTAGAATTAGTATAAATGATTAAAAAATGTATAAAACAATACTTCTTTTAATAAAAAAAGAGGGAGTTGGAAAACCAATCCCTCTTAATTGAATTATTTGTTTTTATTCTGCAAGCAAAATGACTTTATCATTTTGCATCTCAAGAACTCCACCATTTATTTTTACTGAAATCACTTTACCATTTTTAGCATCTTTTTCAATAAGAGGGTTTGTATCTTCATCTTCTTCAAATGTTTTAAGAAGATCCACTTTTACATTCCCTTGAGTTAAAGAAGATATAATTGGTGCGTGACCATTTAATATTTGAAATAAACCATCTACTCCTGGTAATTGAACTGCTTCAATTTCTCCTGAAAAGATTTTTGTTTCTGGTGTAATTATTTCTAAATGCATAATTATCTTTTTAAAAATTAAGCATTGTTTTCATCAAGCATTTTTTCACCTGCTTCAATTACTTCTTGAATTGAACCTTTTAAGTTAAATGCTGCTTCAGGATATTTATCCATCTCACCATCTAAAATCATGTTAAAAGCTTTGATAGTATCTTTAATATCAACCAACACACCTTTTAATCCTGTAAATTGCTCAGCAACGTGGAAAGGTTGAGATAAGAAACGTTGAACACGTCTTGCTCTATGAACTACAAGTTTATCTTCTTCAGACAACTCATCCATACCTAAAATTGCAATAATATCTTGTAATTCTTTATAACGTTGTAAAGTTAATTTTACTCTTTGTGCTGTATTGTAGTGCTCCTCACCAACAATTTCAGGAGTTAAAATTCTTGAAGTTGAATCCAATGGATCAACCGCAGGATAAATCCCTAACTCAGCAATCTTACGAGATAATACTGTAGTTGCATCTAAGTGAGCAAAAGTATTTGCTGGAGCTGGATCGGTAAGGTCATCCGCAGGTACATAAACTGCTTGAACCGATGTAATAGAACCATTTTTAGTTGAAGCAATACGCTCTTGCATCGCTCCCATCTCAGTTGATAAAGTTGGTTGGTAACCTACCGCAGAAGGCATACGACCTAATAACGCTGAAACCTCTGAACCTGCTTGTGTAAAACGGAAAATATTATCAACGAAGAAAAGAATATCAGCACCTTGACCATCTCCTTCACCATCTCTATAGTATTCAGCCATTGTCAATCCTGATAAAGCAACTCTAGCACGTGCCCCAGGAGGCTCATTCATTTGACCAAAAACGAAAGTAGCTTTTGAATTAGTCAATTCGTTTACGTCGATCTTAGATAAATCCCATCCACCTTTCTCCATGCTCTCCATGAATTCAGATCCATAAGTGATAATCCCAGACTCTAACATCTCACGAAGTAAATCGTTCCCTTCACGAGTACGTTCACCTACACCTGCAAAAACAGATAAACCTGAATAAGCTTTAGCGATGTTATTTATCAACTCTTGAATTAATACTGTTTTACCAACACCTGCACCACCGAATAAACCAATTTTACCACCTTTAGCGTATGGTTCAATTAAATCAATTACTTTAATACCTGTGAATAAAACTTCTGTAGCAGTTGTTAAATCTTCAAACTTTGGAGCCTCTCTATGTATAGATAACCCTTCAGAATTATCAACTTCATTGATTCCGTCAATAGCTTCACCAACCACATTGAATAAACGACCTTTGATTTTCTCACCAATAGGCATTTTAATCCCTGTACCTGTTGAAAGAACTTCCATTCCTCTTGTGAAACCATCTGTAGAATCCATTGAAATGGTTCTTACAGCATTTTCACCAACGTGAGATTGAACTTCAAGAACAACTTTGGTTCCATCTGCTTTCAATACTACTAATGCATCGTAAATGCTTGGTAGTACAACATCTTTTTCGAATTTTACATCGACAACAGGTCCTATTACCTGAGAAATTTTACCTTTAATATTCGACATTACAGTGTCCTTTAAAATGAATTCTGAATTTTGCGCAAAGATAAGTCAAAAGTTTTAAGTACAAAACGTAAAATGAAATTATTTTTCAATAGTTAACGTTCTAAATTGTTGAAAAATTGATATTTGATACTTTTTAACCTTAGTTCGACTATTATTTTATTCACTTCGTGGATGCTACGCGGTGTCAGATCGCTTATAGTGAAATACGTATTTTGCTTTTAAATTAGCAAAATTATTTGTCGTTACATTTCAGGATTTATGAGCATAAACCCTTGAAAATGTGCCTGAAATAACTTATTGATAATTTAAATCTGGCGGCAAAAGAATATTCGAAATCAGGCTTTTAACTTTTTCCTCCGCCTAAAATCGTACTTAAATTATCAACTTATATACTTCTTCTAAATGGTTATTATCTTTTATAGTAACATTTAAATCTTGAACTAAACCATCTTTAATATCATAAACCCAACCATGAATCTGTAGAGGCTGACTTTTACTCCATGCTGTTTGCACAATAGAAGTCTTTGCAAGGTCTAATGCTTGTTCAATTACATTTACTTCAACAAATCTATCAAACCTTTTATCTTCATCTTCAATGGAATCCAATTCCTCATTATGAAATCGATATACGTCTTTTATGTGCCTTATCCAATTATCAATTAAGCCTAAATGATCATTCGACATCGCAGCTTTTACTCCACCACAACCGTAATGACCACAAACTATTATATGTTTGACTTTTAAAACATTTACAGCATAATCCAAAACACTTAACATACTCATATCGGTATGTAAAACCATGTTTGCTATGTTACGGTGTACAAAGACCTCTCCAGGAGCAGCACCTATGATCTCATTTGCTGGAACCCTACTATCTGCACAACCAATCCATAACAAAGGAGGCTTTTGTCCGTTGGATAATTTTTCAAAAAAACTAGGGTCTTGCTCTAAACTTTTAGCAACCCATTCTTTATTGTTTTCAATTAACTTTTTATAAAAACTATCCATTTTATTTTAAATTAGGAATTCCAAACAAACTAAGCTTAATATTTCTTTTAACCGCTTCATGATCTTTAAAATCATAAATTAATTCTTGTACATCGTAGTCAATCTCTTGACATTTACTCCCATCTAACTCTACTTCTGAGTCATTTGGAAGCTTCAGTAGTAAATCTGAAATAGTTCCTTTGTTTATAAAAGTGATTTGCTCAGATAAAACAATCCTTATCACACCATCTTCACTTACTTGATCCACTTTTTTATAGGCATTTTTATGGTTTCGTTTTAAAATAAATAGTATAGCTATAAAAATCCCAATTGAAATTCCTTTTAATAAATCAGTAAACAAAACCGCTAAAATCGTAATGATAAATGGCAAGAATTGACCTGCTCCTAATCGATACATCTGTTTATACAATCCTACCTTTGATAATTTATACCCAACCATTAATAGAATTGCAGAAAGAGATGCTAACGGAATTAGGTTTAGATAAAACGGAATAAAAACAACTGTAATCAATAAAAAAACACCGTGAACAATTGCAGACAATTTAGATTTCCCTCCTGAAGTTACATTTGCCGAACTTCTAACTATTACCTGTGTTATAGGAAGCCCTCCAAGTAATCCTGATACAACATTACCTACTCCTTGAGCAGCTAACTCTCTGTTTTTTGGTGTTACAAACTTTTCTGGATCTAATTTATCAATTGCTTCTACACTAAGTAGTGTTTCTAAACTTCCTACTAAAGCTATTGTTAAAGCTACTACATAAACATCTTTATTTGCCAAAAAACTAAAGTCAGGAAACACAAAAAAAGAAGTGAACTCTTTTATACTATTACTAACTGGAAGATTAACTAAATGTTCATTTGATAAAAAATAACTTGGTAAATAAAAACGATAAAGTTCGTTTAATCCAACACCTAATAAAACAACAAACAAAGCTCCTGGTAAAAGCTTAAACAAACCAAACCTCTTCATAAAAGGCCTATCAAAAAGAACTAAAACCAAAATTGATAAAGTAGAAATAATTATTGCTCCAGGACTAAGCGCTTTTAAAGCATAAAATAATTCTGAAATCGTATTATGTTTATCGCTTTGAAAAAAAGCATCATCACCCATAAAATCAACATCATAACCTAAAGCGTGAGGTATTTCTTTCAAAATCAAAGTAATACCAATAGCTGCTAACATTCCTTTGATAACAGAAGAAGGAAAATAATACCCGATTACTCCAGCTTTAAAATAACTCGCTATTAATTGAATAACACCTGATAATACTAATGCAACTAAGAAACCTTCAAAACTACCTATGGTGGCTATCGCTCCTGAAACAATCGTTATTAAACCAGCTGCCGGACCAGAAACTCCAAGTTTTGCACCACTTATAGAACCAACCACTACTCCTCCAATAATCCCTGCGATAATTCCAGAAAAAAGCCTTGTTGAATCTCCTGTTGAAGCAAGAGCGATTCCTAAACATAAGGGAAGAGCAACTAAATAAACTACTAAACTTGCTGGAAGATCTTTTTTCCAGTTACTAAATAAACTAATCATAAAAATTAAAAACAATAAATTAAATTAAAATACAAACAAGAACTAATTTTCTTGTTCAAGTTAATTTAAAGTTTTGGGGAGGGGGAACACATATTGGAATCTCAGCCGATAAATAACCTTTAATTATTAAACACTCGTTTATTTCCTTATATCGTTTTATTATACTCAACTCTACAGTTGAGATTTTAGAATTTAAGCTAATAACTTTTGATTTTATCTCTTCTAATTCTTCTTCTAGTTCTTCCTCAACTTCTCCTTCAAATGATATTTCAATATCAAAATCAAAAAATGAAAATGAAGTTTCAATAATTTCAGCAATTACTGAAATAAAAAGAACCAAAGAAACAATATGAATGAAAAACTTTTTCAAGAATTAAGCTCTGTTCTAAATGATGACAAAACTTCTTTCATTTTTATTAATTCATCTGGATTTATTATTTCAAGATCTTTCAAATTATGATTAAAACTTGGAAACGCATGAGATTTTACAACCTTTGCTCCAAAACGAGGGATAACACTTTCTAATATTTTCAATGCTCCTTCCCCACCTTTAAAACCAGTTGATGTACTCATTAAAAGAGTAGGTTTATCATTAAAAATATTTCTATTTACTCGTGATAACCAATCTAAAGTGTTTAAAAAGAATGCTGGAGGAATACCATTATGTTCTGGAGTTGCTAAAATAAACCCTTCATATTGAGATAAAATCGAATTTAATTCTATCATTTTCTCAGGAATTCCTTCTTTCTTTTCCTGTTCAACATCATAGAAGTGAACAGAAAAAGAACGAAGTGAAATGACATCAACTTCTGCAAAATCAATAAGATTTGCAGTTGTTTCAACTAAAGTTTGATTAATTGAAACTGGAGAATTACTTCCTGCAAAAGCTAATATTTTTTTCATATTATTTTATTACATCTAATGCTTTACCAACTTTAATAAAAGCAGCAATAGCTTTATCTAAATCTTCTTTTGTATGCGCTGCTGAAATTTGAGTTCTAATTCTAGCAGCTCCTTTTCCAACTACTGGATAGAAAAATCCTATTGCATAAACACCCTCCTCTAATAACATATCTGCAAATTTTTGAGATAAAGCTGCATCATATAACATTATAGGAACAATTGGAGAATCTCCTGGTTTAATATCAAATCCAGCATCAACTATTGCAGATTTGAAATATTTTGTATTCTCTTCTAACTGATCTCTTAACTCAGTTGTTGAACTTAGAATATCAAACACTTTATTAGAAGCACCAACGATTGCTGGGGATAAAGAATTTGAAAATAAGTAAGGTCTAGAACGTTGACGTAACATATCAATAACTTCTTTTTTACCAGTTGTATAACCTCCCATTGCACCTCCTAAAGCTTTACCAAGCGTTCCAGTAATAATATCAACACGATCCATTACTCCACAATATTCCGGTACTCCTCTCCCTGTTTTACCAATAAAACCAGCAGAGTGACATTCATCCGTCATTACTAAAGCATCGTATTTATCTGCTAAATCACAAATTTGATCCATTTTAGCAATATCTCCATCCATAGAAAACACTCCATCCGTAACAATTATTCTAAAACGTTGATCTTGAGCTGCAATTAATTGCGCTTCTAAATCTGCCATATCAGAATGCTTATACCTATATCTTTTTGCTTTACACAAACGAACACCATCGATTATTGACGCATGATTTAATTCATCCGATATAATTGCATCTTCCGCATTAAAAAGAGGTTCAAAAACACCCCCGTTTGCATCAAAAGCTGCTGCATATAAAATGGTATCCTCTGTTCCATAAAACTTCGCAATTTTAGCTTCTAATTCTTTATGGATATCCTGTGTTCCACATATAAAACGTACTGAAGACATTCCGTAACCATGAGTATCTAAAGTATCTTTAGCCGCTTTTATTACTTCTGGATGAGAAGAAAGTCCTAAATAATTATTAGCACACATAATCACAACATTCTCTCCAGACTGAACGGTCACGTTTGCTCCTTGAGGGGAAGTTATTATTCTTTCTCTTTTAAAAATTCCTGCTTCTTCAATTTCTTTTAATTCTTTTTGAAGTTGTCCTTGTAATTTTCCGTACATGTTTTTATTTTTTTCTTAACTCAAAATTCTTTCCTAAATACACTTTCCTAACCTGCTCATCAGAAGCTAACTCTTCTGCAGTTCCTGCTTTTAAAATATTTCCTTCAAATAGTAAATATGCTCGATCAGTAATTGAAAGTGTTTCCTGAACATTATGATCCGTAATTAAAATTCCAATATTTTTTTTTGTTAATTCTGAAATTATACTCTGAATGTCTTCTACTGCAATTGGATCTACTCCAGCAAAAGGCTCATCTAAAAGCACAAATTTTGGATTTGTTGCTAAAGCTCTTGCAATCTCTGTTCTTCTTTTTTCACCTCCAGAAAGAGAATGTCCTAAATTCTTTCGAACATGATTTAAACTAAACTCTTCTAGAAGTTCTTCCAGTCTCTCTAATCGTTGAGTTTTGTTCAGCTTAGTCATCTCTAGAATAGACAATATATTATCTTCTACACTTAACTTTCTAAAAACAGAAACTTCCTGAGGAAGATAACCTAGACCAAGTTGAGCTCTTTTATACATCGGATAACTAGTAATGTCTTTATCATCCAAAAAAACAGTTCCCTCATCAGGTCTAACTAATCCAACGATCATATAAAAAGAAGTTGTCTTTCCAGCTCCATTAGGACCTAGTAGCCCAACGATTTCACCCTGATTAACTTCAATCGTAACACCTTTAACTACAGGTCTACCTTTATATGTTTTTTGAATATTGTCTGTATATAACTTCACGTAAAAATATTATTTGTCAAATTTAGAAAATAAATACTAATTTGCCTCTAATTCCGAGAGGACTCGTATTTTCGTCTAAATGTGAAAGCCTCCAAACTAAATCTACTCTTAAAAATTTAAAGATGTTTTCGACACCTAAAGAAGCTTCTGAATAAGGAATATTTCCAAAGCTATTGGTTGAAGAGGGAAGAATCATTTCTTGTTTATTTTTTTCAGAGATAGCACCATACACCATCTTTCCAGATGCTACTAATCGCCATTTTAAAGACCTTATTCCAGGAACCTTATTTAAAAAGAAGCCTCCAAAGTGTTGTTCAGCATAAGCTCCAACATACCTATCAGAAATAAACTCAAAGAAATTCATTCTATTAAAAGCATTGGATTGAAACCAATAAGTCTGACTCCCTTCGTGAACTTTTAAAAATGGATATGCTGCAGAGCCAAAAATATAACCTCCATAGACTCCATATTTAATTCGGCCAAACACACCAACATTTGTAGCATGACTTACCAATAAATCTAGTTTTTGATAAGAGTAATCAGCGCCAAACAAATCCTTCACACCAAAAACTCCTTGTAAACTAATTGCAGGAAACCTTGAAGTAATAGATGTTCGATCAAACACTCCAGATATAAACTCTTCATTTTTAGCCCATCTTAACCTAACAGTAAATTCAGATGTTTGAATTACATTTACATTTTCAACAGTTGAATTAATAGAGTTTATTCTTTCATAATTTGAAGCCCCAATTGCCGTATATTCTTTTCGTTCAAAACCTGTGAAAAATATAAAATCTTTCTTAATGTCTTTTTCTAAATTAAACCCAACCTTTTCAACAAAGGTCAACTGATCTAGAGGTCCTGTTCTAAAAAGAGTTCCAAAAGTAGAACCTACTGAAGCAACATTTGGAGCTGTTCCAATTTGTTCAATATCATTACTATAAAAGACGGATAATAAAGCCCTTTTCTTAGAACTTAAATTCATTCTTGTTAGCAATCCATATTTAAATGCTTCATCTCTTGTTCCATAAGCTAAACTTCCTCCTATTTCAATTTTCTTTGAAAAAGAATTTGTTGTTCTTAGAGCTAATCCAAAACGATATTGCTCAACAGGGTTGACACTAAATAAAGTGTTTAAATTCCCAAGCTCAACATTTTTAAAAGGATAATATCCAGTTGTAGCCGTATAAAGAGCATTCTTATAAAACTTAAAAACAGGAAGCTTATAGAGTGAATCAACCATTTCATCAATCCCTTTCTCCTGTCTTGATAAGGGGAAATGACGATGTTCTTTCCAATACTCTTCTGTTCTATCTTTCGCTTCAGGTAAAACTTCTACTGTACTATTCGATTTATAGAATTCATCAGGGTGTTTTTCATTGATTACAAAATATTTTCTTGAAGAATGCTTTCTAGCAAACATCCCAACCGTTTTAGATTTTTCAGTATACTTTATGTCGACAATCATCTTTTCAGTCTTCAACATCCAAACTTCTGGACCAACTAAATCAAATTCTTGCTCGAAATATAAATCATTTACATAATTTATATTAGCTCCTTTTGAAATATTTCCTTTTATCCTTTTAATCGCATAAGTTGTATCATTTACCCACATTTCACCATCAAAAGTCAAATCACCAGAACGCTTAGGGATAAAACGTAATTTATAACACCACCTACTATCAATATAGGTTGAATCTTCTAAATAAAATCGATAAAACATTCTAGCAAAGTTTGCTGCAGGACTTACAAATCCTTTATTAAAAATATTAATGTAATTATCGTAAACATTAACATCTAGATACATCTCACCTGTAAATTGATCTAACTTAATATCTTTAAAACCAGTAAATTTAGTTGCTGTAATAACTTCCTTTTTCTTTTTAGGGTTATTTTTAAATGAAAAATCAGATATTGTTTCACTTAGAAGAAGGGGTAAATAACTTTCTCCCGACTCTGTTGAATCAAGATAATCCAATATCAAATCTAGTTTTTTAACGTAACCCCTATCTTTAAATTTGTCACCAAGATTATTGATGTCAAATTGAATTTTATTGTAGAGTTCATACTCGTATGCATCTAACTTTTCTTTGTTATTTACAGGTTTATTTGCTATTATTTTTTTGTGTAAAATAGTAGACGGAAATTCATCTGGTGGCTTAATCACAACCTCTTCGTTTTGAAAAACTTCAACAAAAAGAGTACAATTTATTTCTTGACTTTCATCTCGTTGAACAGCTTTGATTTGTTTTTCATATCCTAAAAAAGAAAAAACTAAAGAGTCCGTTCCGTAATATGAATCTAATAAATAGTTCCCTAGACTATCTGTCATGGTTCCTATTTTAGAATTGTAGAAAAAAACTTTCACATAAGGAATACCCTCTCCAGTTTCCTGATCTGTTACATTCCCATAAACCTTCGTTTTTTGGGCATAGAGGTTTTGAAAACTATATAAAATAAAAAAAACGAAAACAAGATGTTTTAAACTACTCATATTTATTAAGAAACCGTTTTATTTTTCTCCACTCGGCTTGAAACAATTATTCCTATTTCATATAAAATTAAAATCGGAATCGAAACAATGACCTGACTAATCAAGTCAGGAGGAGTAATCGCGGCAGATAAGATTAACACACCAATGATGGAATGCTTTCTGTATTTTTTCAGAAAAGCAGGCGTAATTACTCCAAGCTTGGTCATTAAGTAAGAAACAACTGGTAATAAAAATAATAATCCAGTATAAAAGATAGTAGATAAGACCAAACTCATGTATGAACTTATGGTTGGTATATTCTCAATTTGTTTACTCATTGTAAACACAGCAAAAAACTGAACGCAAAGAGGTGCAACAATAAAGTAACCAAAACTTATCCCAAGAAAAAAAAGCAAACTAACATACAAAACAATTCCGCTGGCCATTGATTTCTCATTGTCTCTTAATCCTGGTTTTACAAAAGCCCATATTTGATAAAACAAAAAAGGAAAAGAAAATACCACTCCCCCCATTATACTCATCATCAAAGCATACGAAAATTGAGCAGATAAAGATGTACTTTGCATTTTAAGTGTAATATCCTCAGTACAAACCCCAGTATATTTACAAAGTAATTCAAAAGAAATAAAATCAGCTTTACTCATGGATAAGAATACATGATCCATTACCCACTCTTGAAACATCCAAATTACAATAGAAAACAAAAGAATGGAAATCGCTGACTTTACCAATCTCCAACGTATCTCTTCTAGATGGTCCAAAAAGGACATTTTTTTCTCTGACTCCATAAGCTCTACAAAGTTAATGATTTGAACGAATTGATTAACTAGTTTCTAAAAAAAAACAAACTGAAAGATGAACAAAATTTAGCATCAAAAAAAACGTGTAATTTGACAGAAAAAAGAAAAAAATGATTGGCTATTAAGGGTTATTTTTTTGTATATTCGTAAAAGAATGCTTTTACACCAACACAAATATCTAATAATTAGGAAGTAATGGTTAAACACGATTTAAAAAGTGCTTTACGCGATTTTTTTGGTTTTGATAGTTTTAAAGGAACACAAGAATCAATTATAAATAATGTTTTAAATGGTAATAATACTTTTGTCATCATGCCAACTGGCGGTGGTAAATCTATGTGTTATCAACTTCCTGCTTTAATTCAAGAAGGAACTGCAATAATTGTTTCTCCACTTATTGCATTAATGAAAAATCAAGTTGATGCGATTAGAAATGTAAGTAACAACGAAACAGTTGCTCATTTCCTAAATTCTTCTTTGACAAAAGGTGAAATCACAAAAGTTAAAAATGACGTTGTTAACGGGAATACCAAATTACTATATGTTGCTCCTGAATCTTTGACAAAACCAGAAAATATTGCTTTTTTAACTTCTGTAAATGTATCATTCTTTGCAATTGATGAAGCTCACTGTATATCAGAATGGGGACATGATTTTCGACCAGAATACAGACGTCTTCGTGAAATATTCGAGAAAATATCTAATGTACCTGTCATAGCTTTAACAGCTACAGCTACACCTAAGGTTCAATATGATATTCAGAAGAACCTAAACATGTTGGATGCAAAAGTCTTTAAATCCTCATTTAATAGAGAAAATCTTTTTTACGAAATTAGGCCTAAAAAAGATGTTGAAAAAGAAATAATTCGTTTTATCCGAGCAAAAGAAGGAAAAAGCGGGATTATATATTGTTTAAGTCGTAAGAAAGTTGAAGAAATATCTGAACTACTTCAAATAAACGGAATTAACGCGTTACCTTATCATGCAGGACTTGATGCTGCAACAAGAGCTAAACATCAGGACATGTTTTTGATGGAAGATGCTTCAGTTATCGTTGCAACTATTGCATTTGGTATGGGTATTGACAAGCCAGATGTTCGCTTTGTTATTCATCATGACATCCCAAAATCTTTAGAAAGTTATTACCAGGAAACAGGTAGAGCTGGAAGAGATGGTGGTGAAGGAGATTGTTTAGTTTTCTACAACTATAAAGACATTGAGAAATTAGAAAAATTCCTTCAAGGAAAACCAGTTGCAGAACAAGAAATTGGAAAGCAATTATTACATGAAATGGTTTCTTTTGCTGAAACTTCAGTCTGTAGAAGGAAATTTATCCTCCATTATTTTGGAGAAGAATTTAATGAGAAAGGTTGTAACGAACATTGTGATAACTGTAAACATCCGAAAGAGAAAAGTGAAGGAAAACAATACGTTAAAATGCTTCTAGATGCTATTGTAGATCTTCAAGAGATGCAGAAACATAAACATTATTGCTCTTATCTTGTAGGTAATTTAACATCTGATATAAAAAGCTATAAACACGATCAGCTTCCAAACTTTGGAATTGGAAAAGAAAAAGACGAACATTTTTGGAACGCTCTGATAAGACAAGCATTAGTCCATGGATTTATATACAAAGACATTGAAACTTATGGCGTTTTAAAACTTACTGATAAAGGAAGAGATTTCATACTAAACCCAGTCTCTTTTACAATTATCAAAGAACATGATTACTCAGGTGTGGACGATACTCCTGTTGTGACAAATAGCGCAAAATCTGCTTTTGATGAAGGTTTATACAAAATGTTGATTGACTTGCGTAAATCATTGTCAAAACAAAATAATATACCTCCTTTTGTAATTTTTCAAGAACCTTCTCTTACAGATATGTGCTTTCACTATCCAATAACAATTGAAGAGCTTACAAATATTCAAGGGGTAGGAACAGGTAAAGCAGCTCGTTACGGAGCTCCCTTTATAGATTTAATAAAACAATACGTTGAAGAAAATGATATTGAAAGACCAAATGATTTAGTTGTAAAATCACTGGTAAATAAATCAATGCTTAAGGTTCAACTTATACAAAATATCGATAGAAAACTTCCACTAGAAGATATCGGAAGAGCTATAGGTAAATCTATTGATGAAGTGATTCTAGAAATAGAGGCCATCGTATCTTCAGGTACGAGAGTAAATATCAACTATTATTTAGAAGAAATATTGGATAGTGATAATCAGGAAGAAATCTACGATTACTTTTCAGAAGCAGAAACAGATGACCTAAAAGAAGCTTACCATGAATTTGATGGTGACTACTCTGAAGAGGAATTACGTTTGATGAGAATAAAATTTATGAGTGAAATGGCAAATTAATTTTGTAAAAAATAAGAATCTTAAAAAGTCCTTTATAATAATACTATATCACACTCAAACACATCAATTGCATTCCAGTCTTTAAAGCTTCAGAATCAATGTTGAATTTTGGGTGATGTACGCCATGAACAATTCCTTCTTGTTCATTTCTTACTCCTAATCGGAAAAAACAAACGGGAACTTCTTGTGAATAAAAAGCAAAGTCTTCAGATGTCATTCTGAGCGCCAAATTAGCTACCTTTTCATTTCCTAAAAAGTCAATAGCACGTTCTTTTAATTGATTCGTTAATGAAGGGTTATTCTCTAAATAGGGATAACCATTACTTATTTCAACAACGACTTCACCTCCAACTGCTTTAGCAATTGATTCTGCTTGTACTTTTATTAACTTCAAAGCTTCTTTTCTCCATTTTTCATTCATCGTTCTGAAGGTACCTTTAAGGTGTACTTTGGATGGAATAACATTCGTTGCTCCGAGTCCTTCAAAATGCCCAAAAGATAAAACACACGGTATCGTTGGATCAGTATTTCTGCTTACAATTTGCTGAATAGATGTTATGAATTGTGCACCCATTAAAATTGGATCAATAGCTTGATGAGGCATTGCTCCGTGTCCTCCTTTTCCAACGAATGTAATATATAATTCATCACATGAAGCCATATACAGACCTGATCGAAAACCAACTTTGCCTGCCTCCATATCCGGAAAAACATGTAGGCCATACATCTCTTTTACGGTTGGGTTTTCTAGTACTCCATCACGAATCATCAATGTTGCTCCACCTGGGTTTTTCTCTTCACCTGGTTGAAAAATTAATTTTACAGGATAAGGTAATTCTTCTTTTAGTTCATTTAAAATTTCAGCTGTTCCCAATAAGATAGACGTATGTACATCATGCCCACAAGCATGCATTACACCTTCAACAGTAGATTTATAAGAGACCTCATTTTCTTCTTGTATTGGTAAAGCATCTAAATCGGAGCGCAATGCTACACAGTCTGTCATTCCTACATGTCTTTCACCTCTAATAATTCCAACAATTCCTGTATCTCCAACTTTGGTTTGATGCTCAATTCCAAGATTAGTTAAAACCTTAGCAACAAAATTCATAGTTTCTATTTCTTGATAAGATAGCTCAGGGTTTGCATGTATGTACTCTCGGTAACCTTTTACTTTCTCAAAAAGTTGTTCAGATTTTTGTTTTATGAAGGTCTTTAAATTATTTTCCATTTGAAACCATTGAATATCCAGACATAACCATTTTAAAAGAAACGAAAGCCATAATTAAACCAAAAATTAATTTTACATATCCAGGGGATAACCTTAATGACAACCTTGATCCTATATAACCTCCAACAACAAATGTCAATGCTATAATTGCTCCATATCCCCAATTTATATGAGAAGCTTTTGCGTAATTCATTACTGCTAAAATGCCTACAGGAAGTAATAAAATAAATAAACTCGTTCCTTGCGCTTGATGTTGAGTTAACCCTAAAAAGAAAACTAATGCTGGTACGATTATTACACCTCCACCAACTCCAACGAAACCGCTAAGAATTCCTGCAGAAACACCTATGACTACTAATATTAGTATCGTTTCTAATGTCATAACTTTTTTTTGTAAAAGTAAGAAAATTCAAGGAATCTAGAATGGAAGCTTGGGACATGAATAAGAAGAACTGTTTTTAAGTATATGGGAGAAGGTATTCATCCCTTTCAGGGATGGGTGTGTAGTTGGTTTAACTCGATGGGTTGCACCCATCGTTGAGGAATTTAACTCCTTCAGAGTTATTTAATGTTATTTGAAATATCTTTTTTAATCCCGTAAATAATCAAACATATTGAATGGAAAAATAAAATTAAAGTGTTAAACACTATATTTTCAATACTCTCTCTTCCTTCATCGAAGAAATAAACTAAAAGGCTTGTATAAACTACAGCTGTTGTCAAATTGATAAAATAAATTTTTATTTCTCTTTTTTTCTTTAAATAAAAAAACAATGCAATAACCCATAGAAAGATTAGTAATATGAACACCCAATTATTTAACATTATCTAATTTTAAGATTTTATTGATGAAATTAATTAAAACCATTTTCAATAAACGACTTAACTAATCACCTAGTACTAATAACAAATAGCTAAACTTCATTCCACCATTAAATTACAGCCTCTCAAATCAGCATTATCAAACCTTCCCATTAATTGAAGTTGACCATCCACAATTTTCCCTAGGTCTTGAGTTGCGATAAAACTACAACTGTATAGATTTGCTAAATCAATTACGTTTATACCTCCAGTTTTTCCATCAGGTATGTAATTAAATGGGTCATTCGTTTCTCTTATTTTAACTTGCATCCAGGCTGGCATTTTAAATAAGCCATCTTTATCGCTATAGGATTGAGAGAACAACTCTGTCATTCCGTATTCAGAGGATATGTATTCTGTTCCAAAACCTTCTTTTAAAAGCTGATGTAATTCTTCTTTAGAAAGTTCTTTTCTACGTCCTTTCATTCCGCCTGTTTCAATGATACGAGCTTTAGATAAATCGACTTTTTTTTCTGCTAAATCTAATAAAGCATACGAAACACCAAAAATCACTACCTCTTTTCCTAATGAAATAGCTTCTTGATAGTTTGATATTAAAGCATTATAATCTTCTAAAAAAAAACCAGATAACGAATGGTTGGACTCTTTCACTAAACGCTCTACCATATATACTAAACTTGAATTTCCTTGTTCAATATAATTTGGAAGTAAAGCCAAGATGACTTGATCGGAAGGTTGTCCTATAAAATTTTCATAAATTTTAAGAAAAGAACGTTCATACATTTCAGGTTTTTGAACCATGTGTTTACTTCTAATAGAGGAAGTGGTTCCACTACTTAAAAAATTAAATTTTACTGGTAAATCGTTACTTAAAACTTCAAATTCTTTAAAAAAGGAGATAGGTAAAAAAGGAATTTCTTCTATGCAAGTTGGTTCAGGTTTCTTTAAAAATGAAATAAATTCTTTATAAACTTCACAATTAATAGACTGCCATTTATAGACTTCTATCGCAACCTTCTCAAACTCGTCAAAATTTGAAACATTAAAAATCTTATTTTCTAGATTTTGCAGCATAAGTTTTAGGCAATCTAGAAGCTAGTATTATGAAGTTTTTTTATTAATTAAATCTCTTAATTTAGAAGCTAATTCATAATCTTCTTCTTCAATTGCTATTGCTAGTTGGTTTTCCAATTCTTCTACTGAAGCTTCTTCTGGTTTTATTTCTGTTACTTCCTCTTCTTCATCCATCATCTCCATTTCTTTTTCAAGAGCTTCTCCATCTAAAAGAATACCTGCAGAAGATAATATGTTTTCAAAAGTATAAACTGGAGCATTGAACCTAACTGCAATCGCGATGGCATCAGAGGTCCTTGCATCAATTTCTGTTGTTACTCCGTCTTTTTCACAGATAATTTTAGCATAAAATATACCTTCTAGTAAATTATAAATTAAAACCTCTTTAACTTCAATACTGAAAGAAGTAGCAAAACTTTTAAATAAATCATGCGTCAAAGGTCGAGTTGGAGTCATTTTCTCAAGCTCAATTGCAATAGCTTGAGCTTCAAAACCTCCAATAATTATAGGTAAACGTCTTTTTCCACCAACTTCAGCTAACACTAGTGCATAAGCCCCAGATTGTGTCTGACTATAAGATAAACCTACAATTTCTAATTTGACTTTTTCCATTTTTAACACTGCTTATAAATTAACAAAAACAGCTAAGAAAACTTAGCTGTTTTTGTTAACTCTTTTTTGAACTTTATTGACTAATTATTTGAAACCTTAAACTTCTTAATTGCTTCAGTTAATTTTGGTAATACTTCAAATGCATCACCTAATATTCCATAATCCGCAGCTTTAAAGAAAGGAGCTTCGGCATCAGTGTTAATTACAACAATAACCTTAGAACCGTTTACACCAGCCAAGTGTTGAATTGCACCTGAAATTCCTGCTGCAATATAAAGGTTTGGTCTAATAGCAACACCTGTTTGACCAACATGCTCATGGTGAGGTCTCCAACCAATATCAGCTACTGGACGAGAACAAGCTGTAGCCGCTCCTATTTCTTTCGCTAAATCTTCAACCATTCCCCAATTCTCAGGTCCTTTTAAACCTCTACCCGCTGATACTACTAATTCAGCTTCTGG
>Ga0228614_1000145_pt1 | contig 44321 bp, 35 predicted proteins | sample 15DmetaG_FD_190531 | JGI IMG/M metagenome (GOLD analysis project Ga0228614, IMG submission 190531) | Seawater microbial communities from Monterey Bay, California, United States - 15D | ecosystem: Environmental > Aquatic > Marine > Coastal | place: USA: California | collected 2016-10-13
AACCTAAAAGATTACTATTCCCATAGCGCGGTTCTGTTCAACGTCATTTTATTTGCCATTTATGTATATCTTTGAATTAACGGCAAATAAAATGCTGAAAATGTTATAACACATGAAGTTCACATTCGCCATAATGTTAATGCTGTTTGCAAATACATGCACTACTCAAAGTAGGCAATCTATTCCAGGATCTCGCTTATCAATAATTCCACCTTCTGAAAATGCCAATATTTCAGATTACTTTTCGGTAGTTAGTGAAGATGATCAATATGAAATGTCAATTATTGAATTTCCCGAATCAGGAATAGACAAAAAAATGCAAGAAATTGATTCAGCTGGTTACGCGAAAATGGGTGCTAATGTTATTCAAGAGTTTGAGTTAGATGTTGATGGCTATACGGGAAAAGTACTTCATGTTAGATCCAATCCGCTAGCTGATGCAGTTCAAGTATTATTTGGAGATAGTACTTTTTATGTCCTCGCGTCAACGCTTTTTACTAAAGATGATACAAAACTTTACAATTCAATTATTGAGTCTTACAAATCAATTAAAGTAAATAAACACAAGACCGTTGATTGGGATGACTTTCTCACAATTGACTATCCAACTAATTCAACATTTAAATTGATCAAAGATGGATGCTTCCCAATGAAGTTAATTTTTAATGAGGGAGGAGTTAGGAATGATAGTCTATTTAATCAATCTTCAATTTGGATTCAGCAATATCCAAATGATGGTAATTTTCAAAACAATCAAGAAGTATTATTTCAATTTTTATCACCTCTTCTGTCTGCTGGAGAAGTTGAGGTTTTGAGTGTCTCAATAGATGGAGTAACCACGATTGCGGAAAATAAAGTTTACCAATTTGTAGCAGATTGTACTCGAAAAAGTGAACAATTTAGAGTTAATGCTATAAGCTTAATCAAAGAAGAATATACTGTTTTTATACTTACACAAGCGAATTGTGAAAAAGACATTGTCGAGATAGAAAGTTTTTTGGAAGCAATTAGATTTAAGTAGTACTTTTTTATAACATCGACTAATGCTTCATGTTGAAAAAACTGTTATATTCGAAAGTTGTCATGAAAGCATAGTCTCAACCGTTGGGTAGAACTTGTGTAAAAAAAAAGTATGGGAGATAAATTTAATTCATTCATAGAAAGTTTAAACGATCATGAACTCGCTGTTTATGTTGGCTATCAATATGAGGGTTTATTAAACAGTTCTCGTGAAAAGGTTAAAAAAGAAATTAGTTCAAGAAATTTGACCAAAACAAAATTGGAGAATTACTTAAATTCTAAGTTGAAGTATAATGAAGAAGTTAAGTACTGTGAAAAGTGTGGTTCAAATAAATTTTATAAGGATATAGATATTGAATATAAAAATAAAAAATACTCAACGACAGAGTTAGAAGTACAAACAAATCGCTGTAGACTTTGTAATTATAATCCCTCTAAAGTAACAGAAAAAAAAATATTCAAACGTATCAAACAATATTTTGTTGTAGATAATAATAGGACAACCAAATTTATTAAAACTTATAACTGGTTAGACTAGTAATACTTAAAGTCTAAATCTTAAAATCTTTCGTCTTTTCCCCTCAAATCAATCCTCCAAAACATTCAAATTCGCAAACCTCAACAACAACGTTTTAGCACCTTTTCCTAAGAAGAAGATTGTCGCTTTTTTGTCGTCTCCAGTACCTGTGATCGCTGTGATTTTACCCTTTCCAAATTGAGCATGTTCAACGTTGTACCCAACTTTCAAGTCTAAACCGATAGCACCTTTATTAGAAGATGGAGTAGAAGCTACCTTTGAAACAGATTTCATTCCAGAAGGAGCTTGCATCGTTTTGTTTAAACCACCAACGTATGGTTTGTCAAACTTTGAAGGCCTACTGTTTAGAGATCTACCACCACGTCTTTCAGGAGTAACAAAATTTAAATATTTCTCATCAATTTCATCAATGAACCTACTTGGTTCGGCAGTAACAAGATTTCCCCAGATAAAGCGAGAAGTAGCAAAAGAAAGCGTACAAGAATCCTTTGCTCTTGTAACAGCAACGTAGAATAAACGCCTTTCTTCCTCAAGTTCCGTTCTAGAATGCAAAGCCATTTGAGAAGGAAATAAGTTTTCTTCTAATCCCACAAGGAATACGTGAGGAAACTCTAACCCTTTACTCGAGTGAATGGTCATTAAAGTAACGAAGTTTTGTTCGTCGTCATCCGTATTGTGATCTGCATCGGTAAGAAGCGCTACATCTTGCATGAAGTCTGAAAGTGTTTTCACTTCATCTTCCTCTTTAGAAACGGTAAACTCTTTAATACCAGCTAATAAAGCTTCGATATTTTGGTAACGTTCAATCTCTTCAGGACCTTTGTCTTTATCTGCGTGTAAATCTTTTAAAATACCACTCGATTTAGCGATTAATTTTGCTAATTCGAAAGCATTCATCGTATCCAATTGAGCAGAAAAACTCTTAATCATGGTTACGAACTCGTAGATTTTATTTTTGGTGTTTTGGTTGAGTTTTGTAGGGTATTTATTGAAATCACTGATAACATCCCAAATACTTACACCATGTTGGTTGGCTGAAATGACAATGTTTTCAAAGGATGTTTTACCAATTCCTCTTAACGGATAATTGATTACACGTTTCACCGCTTCTTCGTCTCTTGGGTTGGTAGTTAACCTAAAGTAAGCCAATAAATCCTTTATTTCTTTACGTTGGTAGAAGGAAAGTCCTCCGTAGATTTTGTAAGGAATATTGAGTTTTCGCATGGATTCCTCAAATGCACGCGATTGTTTGTTGGTTCTGTAAAGAATAGCAATATCGCTATATGCTAAACCTTTACTTTGTTTTAGGTCGTATATCTTGTTGGTGATTATTTTTCCTTCTTCGTTATCTGTTAGACTTCGAATAACGGTTATCTTTTCACCGTCACCGTTATCTGTCCAAACATTTTTTTGAATTTGGTCTTTGTTTTTTGCAATTACACTATTAGCAGCTTCTACAATGTTTTTAGAACTTCTATAGTTTTGCTCTAACTTGAATAATTTATAATCTGGGTAATCTTTACGGAAGTTTAAAATGTTTTGAATGTTCGCTCCCCTAAAAGAATAGATACTTTGCGCGTCATCCCCAACAACACAAATGTTTTCATAAACAGCAGCCAATTTTTTCACAATTAAATATTGTGCATAGTTGGTATCTTGGTACTCATCTACTAGAATATACTTGTATTTCTGTTGGTAGTAGGCTAGTACGTCTGGGAAATCCCTTAAAAGAACGTTGGTTTGAAACAATAAATCATCAAAATCCATTGCACCAGCTTTAAAGCATCTTTGTGCATAAGCAGTGTAAATTCTTCCTAACTCAGGTCGTTTCGTTTGCTGATCTTCCGCTAGAATTTCTTTATTTTGATTGTAAGCTTCAGGAGAAATTAAAATGTTTTTGGCAGAAGAAATTCTTCCTAGTACTGCAGAAGGCTTGTATAACTTGTCGTCTAAATTAAATCCTTTTACAATTTCTTTGATTAAACTTTTAGAATCTTGCGTATCATAGATGGTGAAATTGGTAGGGTAACCCAATCTATCCGCATTGTAACGAAGAATTCGAGAGAAAACAGAGTGAAAAGTACCCATCGTGATGTTTTTTACTTCCGATGAATTGACAATTTTCCCAATTCTTTCCGTCATTTCACGAGCAGCTTTGTTGGTAAACGTAAGCGACATGATATTGAAGGTATCAATGCCTTGCTCAATCATGTAGGCAATCCTGAAAGTTAAAACTCTCGTTTTTCCAGATCCAGCACCAGCAATAACCATTGTAGGTCCGTGTATGTTCTCAGCAGCCTCTCGTTGACTCTTGTTTAATTCGTCTAAATAACTCATTAAAAATTGGGTTTCTATGATTTAATTATGAGTAAAAATTAACCAAAAAGTTAATACTTTATTCAATTCTACAAAAGTATAATTTATTCTTGTAGTCTTTATCAATTTATTTATCTTTGATTAGGAAATTATTCGAGTTTTTAGATTCGTTTTTTCCTATCGACGATTAAAAGTCTAAAGATACACTATGAAGGTTTTGTTAAATTCAATTTTACTTTTTTTATTTCTATCGGTATTTGCTTTTTCTAATAAAGCTGCTAACATTGAGAATGGCTACAAAGCACTAAAAGTCTATAACTATTTTGAAGCCAAACGAATTTTTTATAAAAGCCTAAAAAAGGATTCTTCTAGTGCTGCTTTTGGTTTAGCTACGATATATTATAGAAAAGATAATCCATTTCATTCTTTAGATTCTGCTTTTTTATACGTACAGGTTGCTGAGAGAAATTACAATACAACTAACGTTAAAACGAGGGATAAATTATTTACGTATGGTTTTGAACACATAGAAATTGTAAGGTTAAGGGATTCCATTAGTACGATTTATTTCAATCAAGCTGTAAAAGAAAATACTGTTTTAGCTTATAATACTTTTATAGAAAATCATCCTTGGGCACAAGAAAGGTTTAGGGCAATTTATAAAAGAGATGCTATCGTCTTTAAAGGTTTGAAAGAGAAAAATAAGTCTTTTTTGTACAAAGAGTTTTTGGATAATAACCCAAGTAGTCATTTTGTGCGTTTAGCGCAAACAGAATACGAGTTAAGTTTATTCAAGGAAATGACTGTTTCAGGAGAGTTAGAAGATTATGTAAAATTTATTAGCCTTCACCCAAATAATAGATATGTCAAAGATGCGGAAGATAGAATTTATCGCTTAGTAACCGCAGGAAATGAGGTAGCAGACTTTAAGCGTTTTATAGAGCGTTTTCCATTTAATCGAAACTTAAAAGATGCTTGGAGAAAGCTTTACCAACTTTATATGATTGATTATTCAGATGAGAGGGCGGCTCAGTTTAAAGTAGATTTTCCAAACTATCCGTTTCAATATGAGTTAGAACAAGATATTAAGTTTGCACAAAGAAATTTATTACCAATAAAGAATGGAGATTTCTTTGGAGCAATGAATTATGAAGGAGAGTTAATCTTAGAAGCAAATTACGATTACTTAGGTTTTTTCAATGAAGGATTAGCTGTTGCGGTTCGAAATGGTAGGTATGGATTTATTGATAAAGGAAATAATGTTGTAATTGACTTCTTATACGATGAAGCATTTGCATTTGAGGGAGGAAGAGCGATTGTTTCTTTGAACGATAAGCTTGGAGTGATTGATAGAACAGGAAAGGCATTATTGCCAATAGAATTTGAAGATATTGGAGGCTTTTCCGATGGTTTAACGTATGCTTCAAAGGATTCTCTTTATGGTTACTTCGATAAATCTGGTTCTTTAAGAATAGAGGAACGTTTTGAAGAAGCTTTTTCTTTTAGTAAAGGAATGGCAAAAGTTCAAGTAGAAGGGAAGCAAGCTATAATTGATACTTATGGTACTTACATAGTGGAGCCTAAATATGAAAAAGTTCGTTTCTTTTCTGATTCATTGATCGTTTATGTAGAAAATGAAAAGTTTGGTATTGCAGACATTTATTTATGTCCAATTGATTCTATTCAATACGATGTAATAGGAGAATTGAACGAAGGTTTGGCAATTGTAAGTTCTGATAGAAAAATTGGTTATATCGATTCTACTGGTAGGCTGGCGATTGAAATAAAATTCGATGAGTTTCCAAATTTTATGGAGAAAGGTGTTTTTAAAGCATCCATGGCTATTGCTTCTAATAAAGGAAAATATGGGATAATTGGAAAGGATGGAAATCAGATTTTACCGTTTAGGTATTTGAAGATTGGGGATATTTCAGCATTGACAGCTTTTACAAAAGGAAAAGGTTGGGGATTTTTTGATCTAGCTTACGATATTAAGATTAAGCCTTCTTTTGATTATGCAGAAAGTTTCCAGGAAGGTTTTGCTATTGTGCAAAAAGGTAATAATTGGGGAGTTATCGATACTTCTGGAACAGAAATAATACCAACTGAATTTGAAATGGTAGATAGGATGTTAGATTTTGCATTTATTGTTACTGATTCTAATAAAGTTGGATTGATCGATGTTTGTGGTTTTGAACTTATTCCTATAGTTTACGACCAAATTAGATACGTGAAAGAGGATGTTCTTTTATTGTTGAAAGACAATCAAATGAGTTATTACCAAATCTCAACGGATGAAATTGTTTATTTTTAAAAGAAGAGGATGAATAATTTTTTTGAATTTGTAGAGAAATATAAGTACGGAATAGTAGCAGCTCTAATAAGTTATATGGGGATATTTATGTACTTGCAATTGACGTCGGTACCAGACTATTTTGAGATAAAAGCTTTTAATGAAGGTGCGCGAATTGAAATCCCTAAAGAAGAGGTCGTTATAAATAAAGAAAACATCGAAGTTCCATCTGATTTTCAAGGAGGTAATGTAACTAATACGGCCAGGGATCTAAACGATACAAGAAATAGATCTGATGAAGATTGGAGTTCAACTATGTCGGACGAAGAAGTAGAACAAAAGGTGAGAGAAGAAGAACGAAAAATGTTTGAGGAAGCCGGAGGAGATTTGAAACGAAAAGCGATATTAGAAGAAGCTAAAAAGGAAAATAAAAAAAATAAAGAAAAAACAAACGCAAGTAATAATAACACTTCAAATAGTGCAAATGCAGCAGAAGGAACAGTAATGGTGGAGTGGGACTTGAAAAATAGAAAACCGCACTTGAACGATGAATGGCACATTCGAAACCCTGGTTACAAATGCGGAAAAGGAGCGAGGGGAAAAGTAGTAGTTGAGATTAAAGTTGGTCAAGATGGTAGAGTGAAGTCTGCTAGTTGTAACGAAGCTGCAAGTTCAATTTCTTCTCCATGTATGTTGGAACAAGCAATTAAATATGCAAAAATGTCTCGTTTTAATACATCGAGAACTGCAATACAGACAGGAAGTATTTCTTATGTTTTTGTTTCCCAGTAAACTGTTGATATATTCTCTTTTAATCTTGTTCTGAATAAGCCAATATCTATTATCTTTATTCGTTAAAAGGTTTAAGTATGAAGTATGTTTTATTTCTAGTCCTATTGTTTGTTTTGAATAACGAATTGTTTTCTCAAGGAAATCAAAATAAATCTTCTTTTACTTTTGAAGTGGGAATGCCTCCCGTTTTTGGTAATGAGTCATTTAAAGGCATTGTAAAGCCTATTGTTTATTTATCGCCATTTTATCAAAGAAAACTAAAAGGAGATTTTGCTTTAGGTTTTGGTGTTCACCATACTTATTGGCAAATAAATGAATTTAAAGTGCCAGTAACGGAGCCAGTAGAAGGTGGAATTCACAACATTGGTATTTATTTAAAACCATCTTTCGAAAAGAACTATTCTGATTTTTTTGGAATTGATTTTGGTGTTAAGGTAGGGTATTCTCAAACTTATTTTAACACAGATTTAAACGACTCACTGTATGGTGGAAATCAGCAAGTAGAGGGATTACATGTTGCACAAACAATGGGGTTTGTTTTCAAGAATGAAGAAGAGAATAATGCTTATCGGTTTACTGTAGGTTACCATATTCAAGGAGTAGCTTACTCACCAAGTAGATTAGGTTTATCCACCAAATCTGGATATGACCCTGCAAAATTTTCAAATCCATTGAATTACCTAGTAGTTGGTTTTGGTTATACCCATTGCTTTAAATAAAAAGAACATGTTTGTTGAAAATAATACCATTAATGCTATAAAAACTTACTTAAAGGAAAAGTTAGTAGAAAAGTTTTCAGCATCAGAAATTAAATTAATGACTAATGAGTTGATTAAAGCTCGTTTAAACCTTTCAAGTTCTGACTTAATTTCTTCAGGAGCATTACTTCTTTCAGAATCTGATTTATTGTTTTTTAGAAGTTGTGCGAAGCGTTTATTGAACGATGAACCTTTTCAACATATTATTGGGTCCACTTTCTTTTATGGCTTAGAATTGCAAACCGATAGAAGAGCGTTAATTCCAAGGCCTGAAACAGAAGAATTGGTGGAATGGATAGTAAAAGATTATGAAGATAAATCCAGTATAAGGATTATTGATTTATGTACAGGAACAGGTTGTATTGCTTTAGCTTTAAAATCCGTTTTCAAAACAGCTAGTATAGATGCAATTGATGTTTCTTTGGATGCTTTGACTTTAACAAAAGAGAATAGTAATGCTCTTGGTTTGGAGTTAAACTTTAGGCAATTAGATGTTTTAAGTGAATCTGCTTTTTCTCCAAGGATATTTTTACCAGAATCTTATGATGTGTGGGTTTCTAATCCACCATACATTCCAGAAAGTGATAAGGAGGATATGGCAAAGAATGTATTGGAATACGAACCAGAAATTGCGCTCTTTGTTGAAAATGAAGAACCTTTAAAATTTTACCTTAAAATTGCGCAAGATGCTTTATTGTTTTTGAAAAGTGATGGTGCTTTGTATTTTGAAATACATGAAGCTTATGGAGTGCAGTTAAAAACTGAATTAGATGTTTTAGGTTTTAAAGATATTGAGCTTAGAAAAGACTTACAAGGAAAAGATAGAATGTTGAAAGCGGTTAAAAGATAACTACGAGTAATGACAAAAGAAGAGGCTAAATTAGAAATTGAAAGTTTGTCTGAAGTAATTAATAGACACAACGATTTATATTACATAAAAAGTAATCCAGAAATTTCAGATTATGATTTTGATATGCTTTTGGAGAAACTGCAAACTTTAGAAAAGCAATTTCCTGAATTTGCGTATGCTTATAGTCCAACAAAAAGAGTAGGTGGAGATATTACTAAAAAAATGGAGGCCGTTGTACATAAATATCCAATGCTTTCACTTTCTAATACTTATTCAGAAGAAGAGATTGTTGAATGGGAAAATCGTATTCATAAGCTGTTAGAACGAAAAACGGAATACGTTTGTGAACTAAAATACGATGGTGTTGCTATTGGTATTCAATATGTAGATGGAATTTTAAAACAAGCGATTACTAGAGGGGATGGAACAAAAGGAGAGAATGTAACAACGAATGTAAAAACCATCAAAACGATCCCTTTAAAGTTAAAAGGAGATTATCCACAAGATTTTGAAATTCGAGGAGAGATATTTTTTCCATTGAAAAATTTTCAAAGATTAAACAATCAGAGAGAAGAGAATGGAGAAGAGTTATTTGCTAATCCTAGGAATACTGCTTCAGGGACTTTAAAAATTCAAGATTCAAAGGTTGTAGCAGAAAGAGGGTTAGATTGCTATTTATATGGTATTTATGGAGATGATTTACCTCTAGAAAAGCACTTTGAAACAGTTAACAAAGCTAGAGATTGGGGGTTTAAGTCTCCTGAGGTAGAAAAAAGGTTAATAGAAAAAGTAAATTCTATTGAAGGGATAATGGATTTTATTCATTATTGGGGAGAAAATAGAGATAAATTGCCTTTTGAAATAGATGGTATTGTAATTAAAGTAAACGATTATCAAAATCAAGAAGAATTAGGTTTTACAGCTAAATCTCCAAGGTGGGCGATTGCTTATAAGTTTAAAACAGAAAGAGTTGAAACAGTTTTAGAGTCTGTAGTTTATCAAGTTGGAAGAACAGGAGCAGTAACGCCAGTAGCAAATTTAAAAGCGGTTCAACTTGGAGGAACGACGGTTAAACGTGCATCTTTACATAATTCTGATCAGATTAATAAGATTGGTTTACATGAAAAGGATACCGTTCAAGTGGAAAAAGGTGGTGAGATAATTCCGAAGATAGTTGGTGTTAATTTAGCTTTAAGAAATGTTGAAGCTAAGAAAATAACTTTTATTGAGAATTGCCCAGAGTGTAACACCCAATTGATTAGAAGAGAGGGAGAAGCACAACATTACTGTCCGAATATTTTTGGTTGTTCCCCTCAAATAAAAGGAAGGATAGATCATTTTATTGGTCGTAAAGCAATGGATATTGATGGTTTAGGTTCAGAAACGGTAGATCTTTTAGTTGAAAAAGGCTGGATTAACTCCTATGCGGATTTATACGATTTAACATTCGATAAGTTATTGACCTTAGATAGAATGGCGGAGAAATCAGCGGATAATTTAATCAAAGGCTTAGAAGCTTCTAAAAAGGTTCCTTTCGAGAGAGTTTTATTTGCTTTAGGTATTCGATTTGTTGGAGAAACGGTAGCAAAAAAGTTAGCTAAAAGTTTTAAAAATATCGATGCGATTAAGCATGCTAAATTCGATGATTTAGTTAACGTAGATGAAATTGGAGAAAAGATCGCTATTTCTGTTCAGCAGTATTTTTTAGAAGAATCTAATATTGAATTAGTTGAAAAATTAAAGTTAAAAGGCCTTTGTTTTGAAATAGAAGAAAAAGAAGTAAGTTCTGAAATCTTTAAAGGAAAATTATTTGTTGTATCTGGAGTTTTCTCAAGCTTCTCTAGAGATGAGGTGAAGGAATTAATTGAAAACCATGGAGGTAAGAATGTTTCTTCAATTTCTAAAAAAACAACTTATGTAGTTGCTGGAGAGAACATGGGACCAGCAAAATTGAAGAAAGCGAGTGATTTGGGAATTGAAGTTATAAATGAAAATAAATTTATTGAACTTTTAAACGAAGCGAATGCATAGTTCAAGTATTTGGAGCAGAACTCAAAGTTTGTTAGTTCTTTATGTTTTTAGAACAGAAAAAGAGTTTAATGAATTTAGAATTGCACTAGATTTGATCTTAAATAAAAGTGATATTAAAAGAATAAAAATTATAGTTCTAATTAAAGATAAAAGTCAGGATGTATTAAAACATTCTTTATTTTCTTACATAAGTGAAGAAGATATTCATTTTTTTACTCTTGAATTAAAGAAGAAATCAAAAAATGAGTTTGGTTACCATTTAGACATTGCAAGACATACCGCATTTGATTTGTTACTCTGTTTTGGTAAACCAACTAAAAAAGTTTTGAAATGGTTGTTAAAAATTAAAATTCAACAAAGAATTGGTGTTAATACAGAAGGATTAGAAACTTTTAATTTAAATTTACAAAGTACAAGTAAACGGGTGAAAGAACAAGTGTTTTTTACAAGAGATACTTTGGATAAGATTAATTAGTATATGGATAATGTTTTTAAAGGCGTTGGGGTTGCCTTAGTTACTCCTTTCAATGCAGATAAAACGATTGATTTCGAATCGTTGAAAAAATTAGTTGAACTTCAAATTAAAGGAGGTACAGATTACCTAGTGGTTCAAGGTACAACAGGTGAATCTCCAGTTCTTTCACAAGAAGAAAAGCAGCTTGTTTTAGAAACGGTAATTAAACAAAATAATGGACGACTAAAGGTTGTTTATGGTGTAGGTGGAAATAATACGGTTGAAGTTGGTAAATTATTTAAGAAAATACCAAAAGGAGTTGATGGAATTTTATCCGTTTCTCCTTATTATAACAAACCTTCCCAAAAAGGTATTATTGAACATTTTAAATATATTTCTAGTTGTACAGAATTACCAATTATTTTGTATAATGTTCCAGGTAGAACAAGTTCAAATATGTCTGCTGACACAACTTTAGAATTAGCTAAAATGAAGAACATTGTTGCAGTAAAGGAAGCTTCAGGTAACATGGAGCAGATTATGGATTTATTAAGGTTGAAGCCAAAAGGTTTTGGAATTATTTCAGGAGACGACCCATTGACGTTCCCAATGCTTACAATGGGGGCAGAAGGAGTAATTTCAGTTGTCGCAAATGCATATCCAGAAGCTTTTTCTAAAATGGTTCATTCAGGATTAAATGCAAACTATGAAGAAGCCAAAAATATTCATTTTGATTTATTGGATGTAACAAAAATGTTGTTTGAAGAAGGGAATCCTGCAGGAGTTAAAGAAGCTTTGCAATATAGAAGTATATGTTCTAATGAATTAAGGTTACCTTTATTGAAAGTTTCAGAACAACTTGCTGAAAAAATACAATTAGAAACAAAAAAAATAAATACTAAATACGCATAATGGTAGATTTATACAATAAAGTTGTAGAAGAAATAAAAAGTGCAAAACACATTGTTATAACTGCACACAAATCTCCAGATGGGGATTCTGTTGGTAGTTCTTTAGGTCTTTTACAGTTTATCAAAAGTATTGGTAAAGATGCTATTATTTGCCATCCAGATCCTACACCAGATTATTTAGAATGGTTGGAGAATGTTGAGGACATTATAACCGTTACTAATAACGAAGAGGAGGTTAAATCTCATTTCGAAAAAGCTGATTTAATCTTTTGTTTAGATTACAATGCAACTAATAGAGTTGGAGAAGTAATGCAAGGTTTTCTTGAAGGATCAAATGCGAAAAAGATAATGATTGACCACCATTTAAATCCGGAAGATTTTCCATTTATTAAAATATCGGATACTTCTGTGTGTTCTACTTGTCAATTAATTACAGAGTTAATTGTACAGTCAGGAAATCAAAATTTGTTGAATGAAAAAATTGGAACACCTCTTTATTTAGGAATCCTTACGGATACAGGTTCGTTTAGATTTTCATCCGTTCAACCTAGAACACATGAATTATTAGCACAGCTTCTAGCAGCTGGTGTTAAGCATCATATTATTCATGAAACGTTAAACGACAACAATACAATCAATCGTTTAAGGTTGCAAGGCTATACTTTTAATCAAAAGTTAGAATATTTAGACGATTATAAGATTGCTTTAATTTCGTTGACAGAAGAGGAGTTAAAAGAATACCATTATAAAAAAGGAGATACAGAAGGTTTTGTAAATATTGCCTTATCCATTAAAGGGACAAAAGCAGCAGTGTTTTTATCCGAAAAAGACGGTTTAATCAAAATGTCATTTCGTTCAAAAGGTAGTGATAATCCAGTAAACGTTTTAGCTTCCGAAAATTTTGATGGGGGAGGTCATGCAAATGCTTCTGGGGGTGCAAGTAAGTTAACAATGAATGAAACAATTGATAAATTAAAGCAAGTTATACCTTTGTATTTTAATCGTATAAATTAGAAAATGTTTATTGTATTTGTTTTACTTTGCTTAGCTAGTTCAGCAATCTGGATTAATTATTTTAAGGAAATCAATGTATTAGAAATTTCCAAATTACCCTATGTGATATTGTTATTTACTTTGGGTGCATCGCTTTATTTACCTAATTATTATATCGGACAACATTTAAGTTATTTTGATTATTTTAATTATTCTACACTTAATAAGTTAATTGATAGTATAATAAGAATTGGATTTTTTAATGAGGGGTTAAAATTAACTGCTATTTATATTGTTTATCTGTTTTTTAAAAAAGAGCTAAAAGATCCAGTTTCAATATTTGTATTTTTCACGGTTTCAGCTTTAGGTTTTTCATTTTCAGGAAATATTTATCATGTATTAGAAACAGATTTGTATGTATTTAACGAATATTCCATATTAAATACTTTAAATCAAATTCTCTGTTCTTCTTTAGTTTCCTTTGCAGTCATTAATTATAGATATTATAATAAGAGTATTCCTAATGTATTATTGTATTTACTAATTGCTGTTTTTCTATCAGGGTTATATGATTTTTGGCTTTTCTATGAACGCAATCAATCATTTGGTGTAATTGTAAGTATACTTTATTTTTTATTTTTTATTTCCTTTTTTGCGAATGGATTAACAAATACACTTAATATTTCCTCAAATTTTAGCTATCTGAAATTTGAGATAGGAAATCAAGTATATAAACGAATGTTCAATTTATTTCTTATCCTCATTTTTATACAATTTATTTCTATTTCTCTTTTTAAAAACTTTACTTATTCGAAAAATTATTTGGTAGATACCTTATGGTTTTCTTTGGTGATTTTATTTTTTAGTATAAAACGTTTATCAAAGTTAAAAGTGGTTGAAGGTAAATGGACGTTTCCAAAGGTAGAATTACCATTTACTTTTTTCTTTTCTGATAGTTTTCATGGTAGGAAGCCAAAATTAAAATTTAAATTTAGAGGCGAAACTTTCAATGAAAAAGCTATTGACTTCTATTTGAATGTATATTGCAGTATTAACCCATTATCAAAGAGGAATTCATTTATTTTAAAACCAAAAGACACTTTTCTAGCAAAAAAAATGTTTTTTAAAAACGAGGAGACTTTTTATTTAGCTCATGTTATAAAAGAGGGGAAAGTGGAAATGATGCTTTTAAAACCTAAAAATACAGGTAAAAATCTTATTAAAAACAGGCATGCAATTTGCTCACTTCTATCTATCCCTGAAGGAGTAAATATAAATGAAGATAAAAACAATTTAAGTTCTTCTGATTTTATTTTTAGAGAATGGGTTTTTGTAAAATATAGATAATAATAACAAATAGATAATAAACTAGAATTAAAAACAAATAAATAATATGAAACATTTAATATCCCCATCTGTTCTTTCTTGTGACTTTGGAAACATTCAAAGAGATGTTGAAATGATAAATAATTCTAATGCCGATTGGTTTCATATTGATGTGATGGATGGTGTTTTTGTTCCAAACATTTCTTTTGGTTTTCCTGTGATGAAAGCGATTAAGAAACATGCTATCAAACCATTAGATGTGCATTTGATGATTGAGAATCCAGGTGATTATTTAGAAGAATTTAAAAAATGTGGTGCTGATATCTTAACGGTTCATTACGAGACTTGCCCTCATTTACATAGAACTATTCAGAATATAAAAGAGTTGGGAATGAAAGCAGCTGTTGCATTAAATCCTCATACTCCTGTTTCTGTTTTAGAAGATATTATTATTGAGTTAGATATGGTATTAATAATGTCGGTTAACCCTGGTTTTGGTGGTCAGAAATTTATTGATAATGCATTAGAAAAAGTCCGTCAAACAAAGAAAATGATTACTCAAAAAGGATTAAACACTTTAATTGAGGTTGATGGTGGTGTAAACAATATTACTGGAAAAGCTTTGATTGATGCTGGTGCTGATGTTTTGGTGGCTGGGAGTTATGTTTTTAATTCTGAAAATCCAACTCAGACGATTGATGTTTTAAAAGCGCTTTAATTTTTAGTTTTAGATTTATAACATGAAAGATGATTTAAAAATAGCTGTAATAGGAGGGGGGGCTGCAGGATTTTTTGCTGCTCTATCTGTAAAAGAATTTTATCCTAACTATCAAGTTACTATTTTTGAAAAATCTAATAAAGTACTTTCTAAAGTTAAGATTTCAGGTGGTGGTAGGTGTAATGTTACGAATGCAACTTTTGATATAAAAGAATTGTCTTCTAACTATCCAAGAGGAGAGAATTTTCTTAAGAAAGCTTTTGGTCAGTTTAATACTAAAGAGACTATTGAATGGTTTGAAAATAGAGGTGTTTTGTTAGAAACCCTCAGCGATAACTGTATTTTTCCAAAATCTAACACTTCTCAATCTGTTATTGATTGTTTTATAAATCAATCTAAAATAAAGGATATAGAGGTTCTTTTAAAAACTGGAATTATTCGAATGGAAAAAGTTGGAGATGGTTTCCATTTATTTTCACAAGAAAATCAGTTCTACTTTGACAAAGTTATCGTCACTACAGGGGGGCAACCAAAAATTACTGGATTAAAATGGTTGGAGGAATTAGGACATTCTATAATTCCTCCATTACCATCCTTATTTACATTTAACATGCCTAAGAATCCTATTTGTGAACTGATGGGGAACGTAGTTGAAAACACAACTGTTAAAGTAGAAGGTACAAAATTAATAGCGAAAGGTCCATTGTTAGTTACTCATTGGGGGATGAGTGGCCCAGCAGTTCTAAAACTTTCAGCTTGGGGAGCAAGGATTCTAGAAGAAAAAGGATATAACTTTTCTATATTGGTTAATTGGTTAGATGATAAAAAAGCAGAAGAAGTTCAAGACTTAATCGAAAAAATAATTAAAGAAAATGGGGATAAAAAGGTAGTTAATTATAATCCTTTCCCAATGACAAATCGTTTATGGTGTTTTATCCTTGATAAATCGATAATATCTAGAGATATAAAATGGAAAGAATTAGGAAAGAAAGCATTCAATAAATTAATTAATAACCTTTTAAACGATAGGTATGAAGTATCTGGAAAAACTACTTTTAAAGAAGAATTTGTAACTGCCGGTGGAGTTTCTTTAACAAACATTAATGTTCAAAAAATGGAAAGTAAAGTTGTTCCAGGGCTATTCTTTGCAGGTGAAATTTTAGATATAGATGGAATAACTGGAGGTTTTAACTTTCAAGCTGCATGGACTACCGCTTATATCGCAGGGAAGTCAGTTGGAGTTTAATCCTCTTTTTGCATATGAAGAACTCTTTGAGGAAAAGGAATCTGAATATTATTTTCTTTAAAAAGTCTAAAAATTTCAACTCTGATTTCACTTTTTACATTTTCAATTCTAAAAATGTCATCTGACCAAAAAAGAATATTAAAGTTTAGAGAGGAGTCAGCAAATTCAGTAAACCTTACGAATGGTTTTGGTGTTTTAAGCACTTTAGGGTGCTTATTAACTGCCTTTACAAGAATATCCATTACTAAAATCACATCTGAACTATAATCAACGCCAACTTCAACTTCAAAACGTGAAGTAACTTGACTATGTGTCCAATTAATTAAGCGATTACTAGTTAAGTCAGAGTTTGGAATAATGATATATTTTTCGTCTCTTGTCATAACCGTAGTTGTTCTAAAGTTTATTTCTTTTACGGTACCAACGATACTGTCCAATTCAATTACATCGTTCACTTTAACAGAGGCATCAACTAAAATAATGATTCCTGAGATAAAGTCACTAAAAACATTTTGAAGTCCAAAACCAATACCAACTAATAACGCAGCAGAACCAGCCATTAGAACCGATAGGTCAAAACCAATTATTTGAAGGGAAATAATAATACAGAAAAAAATGATAAAGTATTTGCAGAGGTTATAAATTGAAAATTTTTTACCACTATCAAATTTAGTTGAACGATAAATTACTTTTTTTAAAATCTTTAAAAGAATTGCAGAAAAAAGGATAAATAATGTCAACATTATTAATGTTGATACTTTTAAGGTATAACCTTCAATTTCAATCAATGAAAAGTTAATAATCTCATTAAGAGTTTGGTTTTTAAATTCTGTTTTCATTCTTTATATTAACATTAAAATGAGGAGCCTTGTAGTTTGATGGTTTGTATTTGTTTGGTATGTTACTACTACTTCCATCCCTAACCCCTCTAAAATGAGGAGACATAATTTCTACACCGTTTTCGTTACAAACATCTTGGATATGTTGATGTAGTTCTGAATAAATCAAAGCTTGTTTGTTTGGTGTTTTTGTATAGGCATTTATTTGATAGGAAACATAGAAGTCATCTAAACTTGTTTGAAGAACAAATGGTTTAGGTTCTTTTTCTATGTGATTAGTTCTTAAAGCAGCATCTATAAGGTACTGGTGTATTTCTGTCCAAGGAACATCATAACCTATGGTAACTGTCGAATGAAGTATTAACCCATTATCTGGAGCATCACTACTATAGTTTAACGTATGGCTATTCATGATGGAAGAGTTAGGTATTGAAATAATTTCATTTTTTATTGTTCTCACCCTTGTTACTAAAAGTGTTTTTTCAATCACATCTCCTACAACTTCTCCAATCTTAACTCGATCCCCTATTTTGAATAAACGCATGTAGGTAATAACTAGTCCTGCAATAATATTGGAAAGAGAACCAGCTGAACCAAATGAAAAAAGAACACCTAAAAATACAGACACTCCTTTAAAAACTGTTGAATCACTTCCGGGTAAATATGGAAAAATGACAATGAACATAAATGCGTAAACAAGTATTTTTATTATTTGGTAAGTTGAGTTAGCCCAATCTTTATAGAACCCATTTATTTTTAAATTTCCATTTTCTATTTCTGTCTTTAAGTAGTGGATACCTTTAAGTAAATATTTAAAAACTAATACAATAATTATAATGGTAATGAGGTTAGGTATGTAGTTCCAAATACCGCTTCCAATATTTTTAATAGGATTTAAGATATAACTAAATAATACATTAGCTAAATTTTTTGTCCAAGGGAAAATTCCAAATAGAATAGGCAAGGAGATATATACAACCAAAATATTTACTCCCCATTTAAATACTTTACTAATGTTTAGAATTAATTGAAGTTGTTTTTTAACATCAAGTAAGGTATAGCTTTTAATAATTATTCCTTTGATTTTTTTATTTTCTTGCAGTTTAATTTTTTGATCGATTAATTCAAAAAGTTTTTTGTTGAAGAATAACAGAATAATTACAATTCCTATAGTTAGAATAGCTAAACCAATTTCTTTCAGAACTATTACAAGACTTGTTTCTTTATGGTAGTTCGATATTTCATTCTCAATTATTAGCTTATATTCTTCTGCAAGTTTCTTTTGATCTAAATTTAATATTTTTGCATCTTCGGTTGAGATATTAAGAATGATTTGATCATTGTATAATATTTCTATTTCGTTATTAACTTCTAATAGTTTTAAGTTTTCTTGATTAAAGAAGGGTTCTTGACTTATTTTTAGGATTCTGTACGTTATAGCATTTGCTCTTTCTTCAATAGAAAAACTGCCCTCTTTAGTATAGATATTAAAAAGTGTATCCTCAAATAATCCAATTACGGGATACCCATTACTATTTGAAATAGATTTGTTTACCTCAGAACTATAAAGAAAAAAAGGTAAAACAAAAGAAAAAAATAGGCTAATGTATGTTTTCTTCTTCATGTTCATTATCAACATCAACTTCTTTCTTGTTTTTATGAAACATTAACCCAAACATCATAACCAAAGTTGATAGTAGAATTACTTGAATCATTAAAGGTCTATTTATAAAAGGAAGGGTAGTAGCAGCAGGAATTGAAAGAAATAGTAAAATAGTTATTAAACCTCTTGGAGCTACAAAAAGTAGAGGTAGAATTGGGATTTTTGAAATAGATAAATAAACTAAACGAATAACCAAAATAGTACCAACGATACTTCCAGCAATCATTAAACTTTTAAGATCTAAAATCGCTTGTGTGTCAATTATGTAACCAAAAACTAAGAAAAACATTGTTCTAACTAAAAAAGTAAATTCAATTACAATTTCTCTAAAACGTCCAACTTCTTTAGATAATTTCTCCGTATTCATTTTTTTCATGAACTTAATTTTGTTCTTGATTTCATCAATATTGTTTACAAGTAATCCAAAAATAAGAATGAATATTAAAGCAGGTAAATGATAAAACTTTGATATTTCATAGATTAAAATAATCATGATGATAATTGGTAAAAACTTTACGTGATGATCTATTCTTTTAATTAGAAGAGCCAATAGCGAGCTTGCTATAATTGAAACAACTAGCATTATAAGGATCTCTAAAAAGAAGTTTCCAAAAGCATTTAGATCAATTATTTGGTTTACCAAAAAGAAATTAAAAAGAACCACACCAAAAATATCTGATAAACTACTCTCGTAAATGATGAATGTTTTTTTATCTCGAGACATGTTTTCAGCACTAGGTATAGCGATTGCACTAGAGACAATACAAAGAGGTAAAGCGTTTATATAACATGTCATTAGGCTTTCTCCTGTGTAAATATGAAAAGCGTAACCAATTGCAAACATGGATAATAATAAAGAGATAATAGCGGAAAGAGTTGACTTTGTTAAGGTGTCTTTGTTGCTTTTTTTTAGTTTAAGCTCTAATCCTCCTTCAAGTACAATTAGTATTAAACCAATAGTTCCAAGTATTGGTAATAAAGGATTCAGATCAGGAATTTCAAGTTGAAACAAATCCGTTAATCGATGAACACCCCAACCTAAGACTAAAAGAAATATTACTGTAGGTATCCTTGTGTGTTTAGAGCTTAAATCAAAAAGATAAGCTATTAGGATTAATATACATAATGTTACTATGATTGAAAATGTCATTTATTTGTTAGTTTTTACTTTCTCAATGAAACAATTCTTCCTGAAAAACCAATACTGACAAATAAATCTGAATACTTTTTATTTAAACTTGTTCCACCAAATAAATCAAGTTGGAGGTTACTATTTACGAGGTAACTAAAGCCTGTATCCCAATAATTGTCAAAATTGACTCTCGTAAAGTTAGTATAATTTTCGATAAAAACTCCCCATTTGTTAGAAATATTAAATCCATAATTTACTACATAACTCCAGTATTTTGACTGATTATTATTAGGCTGTAAATAAACCAAGTTAAATAATAAACTTGACTTTTTTGAAATCCTTTTTGTTACAGAGAGAAGTGCTTTTAGTCCAAATTCATTAGCCGTGTAATCTCCAGTTTTATAAGGTAGTTTTGTTGTTAGTTGAACTCCTACAGAAGGCTTTTTGTTTATTGGGTCTAGTAAATGAAGTCTTAAACCAAATGAACTTAGTGATAAGCCTGTTCTTTTTTCAAGAAGTATTTTTTCTTTTTGATAGGCCCATGCTGAATTCACTTCAATTCTTTTGAAAATTCCGAAACGTATATTTGTGTTCAAATTGTTGCTCTGATAATCTTTAGATCTATTTAAGTCAAATCCGGTTTGCATTTGTAATACATTTTTTCCAACAGCGTTAGAGCCTGTTCCTTGCCCAGGCCTACCAGTTCGTATAGTTTCGTTAAACTGTGCAAGTGTTACTTGGTTAAATATTACTATTGTAAAAAAAGTTAAAATTCCTTTAATCATTCTTAGTTTTCATTTTTTTTGTAAATTTAATCATTTACCAAAGTTTGTTTAGTAACATTTGTAGCAGATTATGGAAGATAGGAGTATAGTTTTTTATGATGGAGAGTGCGGTTTTTGCCAATCAACGGTTCAGATTATTTTGAGTAACGATAAATCTTCATTAATTCATTTTGCTTCTATACAATCTTCTTTTACCACTTCTTTCTTTCAAAGTATTAACGAACCTATTCCAGATCTATCTACTTTTTATTTTTATCACAATGGTCAACTTTATAGTAAGTCTAATGCTGCACTTAATGTTGCAAGGTTATTGAAATTTCCATTTCCACTTCTATTCATCTTTAAAATTATTCCAAAATTTATTCGTGACTTTAGTTATGATTTGATTGCCAAAAATAGATTGAAGTTAGCCTCTAATAGTTGTAGAATTCCAACTGTTGAAGAAAAAAGTAGATTTATATCTTGATTTTTTATATTTGATTATAATATTGTTTATCAATACTTTACCCTTATTGATCTATTAAATCTATGGATTAAATAAAATATTTTTATTGTTTTACTTTTTTTATCCATTTTCTTGATTTAGATTTGTCTTCGACTTTTAGGAATGAACAATGAAAATATTAAATGAAATAGCTATAATGTGTTGTGTTAATTAAAGGACATATATAATTAAAAATATATCAAAAGTCCTTCTAAATGTTTTTTTTAGAAGGACTTTTTTATGAATAAAATAAATAAAATGGAAAGTTTTATATCTGAAATTGAAAATCCAATAGTTCAAAAAGATATTCTTGAATTAGGACAAAAAATAGCTGCACATAAAAACGGTGAAATAGAAGAAGATAAGTTTAGGTCTTTAAGACTAGCAAGAGGAGTGTATGGTCAAAGACAACAGGGTGTACAGATGATTCGTATTAAGTTACCATTTGGTAAAGTAACAACAAAACAGTTAGTTAGGATAGCTAGTGTAGCAGATAAATACAGTACTGGAAAATTACATATTACTACAAGGCAAGACATACAAATACATTATGTTAGTTTGGATAGAACACCGGAACTGTGGTCTGAACTGGAGAAGGATGATGTTACATTAAGGGAGGCTTGTGGGAACACTGTTAGAAATGTTACCGCGAGCTCAATTGCAGGAATTGATAAGGAAGAGCCTTTTGATGTTGCTCCTTATGCAGATTTGGTTTTTAGATACTTTTTAAGAAAGCCTTTTGGTCAAGAGTTAGGGAGGAAAATTAAAATCTCTTTTAGTTCAAGTGATAAAGACGATGCTTTTTCATTTATTCATGATTTTGGTTTTATTCCAAAAATAGAAAATGGAAGGAAGGGTTTTAAAGTTTTAGTAGGTGGAGGTTTGGGAGCGCAGCCATTTCTTGCTAAGGTTGCGTATGAGTTTTTACCTATAGATGGACTTGTACCATTTATTGAAGCATCTATCAGGGTATTTGATAGGTATGGGGAAAGAAACTCAAGACATAAAGCAAGGATGAAATATATTATTTCAAAATTAGGTATTGAAGAGTTTCTTAAAATTGTTGAAGATGAAAAGTTAGCTGTTCAATATCAAGATTCGGATTTAAAGATCATAGAACAAGATATTGAGAAGAAGTTTGATGGAGAAATTGTTACTAAAGAAAATTACTTAAACTCGATTACCAATTTTAGTTTTAAGACTTGGGTTCAAACTAATGTGATAGAACAAAAACAAGAAGGGTATTTTGCTGTGTTTTTAAAAGTTTTAATTGGTAACTTTTCTACTATTCAGGCAAGAAGGTTGGCATCTTTAGTTTCAAAGTATGCAGAAGATGATATCCGTTTTACAATAGATCAAAGTATTTTGTTAAAATATATTAAGCCACAAGATTTACAGTCACTTTATGTCGATTTAAGAGCGATTGGTTTGGCTTCAATTGGTTATAATAGTCTTGCAGATATTACAGCTTGCCCTGGTACAGATACGTGTAATTTAGGTATTTCTGATTCAACAACTGTGGCTAAAGTTATTGAAAGTGTTGTTGTAGATGAATACCCAGAGTTTATTTATAATCAAGATGTTAAAATTAAGATAAGTGGGTGTATGAATTCATGTGGTCAGCATGGTTTGGCTCAAATCGGTTTTCATGGAAGTTCTCAAAAAGTAGAAGGTAAAACTTTACCTGCTTTGCAAGTTTTATTAGGTGGTGGTAGAGTAGGAAATGGAGTAGGAAGGATTGCTGAAAAAGTGATAAAAGTTCCTAGTAAAAGAGTTTTGGATGTTGTAAGGTATCTTTTGAATGACTATGAAGTAGAAAAGTTAGAGGATGAAACTTTTAATGAGTATTACGATAGAAAATCAAATAAATACTTTTATAATTTATTAAAGCCTTTAACAGATACTTCAACACTAAAAGATCAAGATTTTATTGATTGGGGGCATGATGAGCAATTTAAAACACAAATAGGTGTTGGTGAATGTGCAGGAGTGATGATTGACCTAGTTGGAACATTAATTTTTGATGCTGAGGAAAAGTTAGATAATGCTTTTCAATCGTTAGCGGATGAAAGATATGCTGACTCTATTTATCATGCATACTCTTCAGGGGTCCAGACAGCTAAAGCTTTATTGTTAGAGCAAAAAGTAAAATGTAATTCTCAAATTGGAATCATAAATGATTTCGATATTCATAAGGATGAAAAGTTTCCTTTTTTCAAAGGCAAATCTTTTAGTGAGTTTATTTTAAGAATAAACAAATATAAAGCTTCAAAAGATTTTGCAGATAAGTACTTTTTAGATTTGAAAAATTTCCTTGAGCAAGCAAAAGAATTCAGAAAAAATTAATAAGGTTAAACATGAGTAAAATAATAAATAAAGAACAAAAGGTAACGTTAGTTGGAGCTGGACCAGGAGATATAGAACTATTAACAATCAAAGGATTGAAGGCAATTCAAAAAGCAGATGTGATTCTTTATGATGCTTTAGTAAATGAAGAGTTATTATACGAGGCTCCAAATGCAAAACATATTTTTGTTGGTAAGAGAAAAGGTTTTAAGTCTTTTAGTCAAGAAGAAATAAATATTTTAATTGTTGAAAGTGCTTTTAAATATGGAAATGTTGTTCGATTAAAAGGAGGAGATTCATTTGTTTTTGGAAGAGGTTTTGAAGAAATAGAATTTATTGAAGCTTTTGGAATTAAAACAGAAGTAATTCCAGGTATTTCAAGTTCAATTTCGGTTCCTGCTCTTGCCGGTGTACCTGTAACGCATAGAAACTTAAGTAATAGCTTTTATGTTCTAACAGGTACTTTGTCAGATGGATCTTTTAATCCTGAAATTAAAAATGCTGTAAATTCAAGCGGAACTGTTGTTGTTTTAATGGGGTTGTCAAAAATACCAGATATCTGTGAGTTATATAAAGCAAAAGGAAAAGGGAATAGCTCTGTTGCTGTAATAAGTAATGGGTCTCTTTTATCTCAAAGAACAGTAACGGGGAAAATTTCTAATATTGAAAACCTTATTAAAAAAGAAAGTATTAAAGCTCCAGCAGTAATAGTAATAGGTGAGGTTGTCGATTTACAAAAACAATACGACTCTATTTTAGAGGAGGTGATAAATAAGTAAAGAATAGTTTAATTGATGACTGAAACTGATAAAATATCTGTAAATGAATTATTTCCTGTATTTCTTAAACTGAACCAGTTTAATGTTTTAATAATTGGTGGTGGGGTAGTTGGTCTTGAAAAGTTAACAGCAATACTAAAAAACTCACCAAGAGCAAATGTTACAATTGTTTCATACTTTTTTTTAGAGGAATTAAAAATGTTTGTAAAGGATAATTCAAATATAAGTTTAATAGAAGGAGGTTTTGAAGAGTACCATTTAAAAGATAAGAATATTGTTATTTCGGCTTTGAATGATATCGAAATATCGGCTAAAATTAAAGTTATTGTTAATAAACATGGTTTACTTTATAATGCTGCTGATAAGCCTGAACTTTGTGATTTTTATCTAGGTTCTACTGTGACTAAAGGTAATTTGAAAATAGGTATTTCTACTAATGGAAAATCACCTACAATGGCAAAAAGAATTAAAGAAACTTTGAATGATGTTTTTCCAGATGAAACGCAAGAGGTATTAGAGAACTTATATCAAATAAGAAGTGAACTAAAAGGAGATTTTGAAAAGAAAATTAAAACGTTGAATAAAATAACCAAAGATATGGTTAACCAACAAGAATCAATTTTCTATAAAATTAAAAAAGCTGCTCTTTATTCTGTTTTGATTATAACAGGAGTTATTCTGAGTCATATATTGCTTTCTTATATTCCTTTTGATAGTGTTAAGGAGTTAGGGAATGACATTCTTTTAAACCTTGATGAAAATATTGGTTGGTATTTATTAATAGGGTTTGTAGCTCAAATGATTGATGGTGCGTTAGGAATGGCATATGGTGTTAGTGTTACCACCTTTCTTTTAAGTCTAGGTATTCCATTTATAACTCCTGCAATTGCTAGTGCAAGTATGCATGCCTCTGAAATATTTACAACAGGTTCTTCTTCTTTGGTTTATATGAGGCATAAAAATATAAATAAGAAGATGTTTAGGGCGTTATTGTTTCCGGGTATTATTGGAGCTATTGCTGGGGTGGTTACGGTATCATTCGTTAGTAAAGAGTATTTCTCATTGATTCGTCCATTAGTTGCTATCTATACTTTAATTTTAGGAGTCTTGATAATTGTGAAAACACTAAGGGTTCCTAAAAAACGTAAAAAAATAAAACAATTGTCACCAGTAGCTTTTACCGGAGGTTTTTTAGACTCTGTTGGTGGTGGTGGTTGGGGACCAATCGTTACAACTTCTTTGTTGGCGGGAGGAAGACATTTAAGGTATGCTGTTGGTTCTTCGCATTTGGCAAAGTTTTTTGTTGCTTTAACAAGTACGATAACTTTCTTTTTCTTTATCGGTTTAGACCATTGGCAAATAATATTTGGTCTTGTGATAGGAGGGATGATTGCTTCTCCAATGTCAATTTATTTTTCAACAAAAATTCCAATTAAAAAAGGTTTATTATTAGTTGGTATAGTAATTATTACTATCAGTTTAAAAACAATAATTCAAAGTATTTTAAATTAAAAAAAGAATGAAAAAAGTATTTTTAAGTGATTCGGGACCTGTTACTTCAGACTCTATATACAGTTTTTGGAGATGGAATGAGTCCAAGGATTTGAAAGTGGACAAAATAGAAGAGATTACTAATTTTTGTTTAGATCTTGGAATTAATGGATTTGACCTTTCAAATGCCTACGGTCAAGGTCAGGTTGAAGGTTTATTTGGACAAGCAATTGCTTCAAAATCTATAAAAAGAGAAGACATTGTTCTTTTTTCAAAATGTGGCTTTAAATCACAAGAAATTTGAACAGGAAAACTAAAATATAATCAGCTAAATGAAAAGTATATCAATAAAAGTGTAGATGATTCGTTAAAGGCTTTAAAAACAGATTATATTGATGTATTTTTGTTAAATGAATTTGATCCATTAATGAAAATTGAAGAAGTGGTATCTGTTTTAACTGGTTTAGTATTGAAAGGAAAGGTGAAACATATTGGAGTTTCAGGTTTTAATGTTTTTCAGCATAAACTATTAAGTAATTTATCTTTAGATATCGTTACTAATCACCTTGAGCTAAACCTCTTTAATACATCAGCTATTCATGATGGTAGACTTGATTTTGTAAAAGAACAGTATGCAAAACCAATGGCCTGGGCACCTTTGGCAGGAGGAAGGATACTTAATGGTACTGATAGTGAGTCTTTAGCTGTTCGTTCTGTTTTAGAGTCTATTTCTTTGAAATACAATTCTAATATTGAACAAATTGCAGTCGCTTGGATAAATAAGTTAGGAGCTTTACCAATTATAGGGAGTTTAAATAAAGATCGAATTAAAAATGCTGCAACTGCTTCTGAGATTAATTTGTCTCATGAAGATTGGCATGCAATTTATAACGTTACTAGAAAATAATGAATAAGGAGTTGATTTTTAAAGAAAATGATAACATAGAGTCTGTATTAAAGAAAATTGCAGATGTATATGGAGAAAAAGCAGCTTTTTCAACTAGTTTAAGTTGGGAAGATCAGGTAATAACGCATTATATTTTTACTAATGATTTGCCAATCAGAGTTTTTACATTAGATACAGGGAGGTTGTTTCCTGAAACTTATGGGGTTCTTAATAGAACGATAGATAAATACAAAAAGAAAATAGAAGTGTTCTTTCCTAAAAATGAAGAAATTCAAGAAATGGTTTCAAATAAAGGACCTTTAAGTTTTTATGCTTCGCTTGAAAATAGAAAGGAATGCTGTTTTATTAGAAAAGTTGAACCCTTAAATCGTGCCTTGGTTGGTGTTGAATGTTGGATCACTGGTCTTCGTTCTGAACATTCAGAAAACAGAAAGGGAATGGAAATCGTTGAAAAAGATGAACAAAGAGGAATTATTAAAGTGCACCCAATTTTTAATTGGACATTAGAGCAAATTAAAGAAGATATTAAAAAGAATAATATTCCTTACAACTCTCTTCATGATAAAGGGTTTGTGAGTATTGGTTGCCAACCTTGTACAAGAGCGGTTAAAGAAGGAGAAGACTTTAGATCCGGAAGATGGTGGTGGGAGCAAAGTGATAAAAAAGAATGTGGTTTACACTCATAGTATTATAAAAAAAACGTCTAAAAGGACAGAAATGAAAAAAATAGATTATTTAGATGAATTAGAAGCAGAAGCAATTTACATAATGAGAGAAGTTGCTGGTCAATTTGATCGTCCTGCTTTATTGTTTAGTGGAGGAAAAGATAGTATTTGTTTGGTACACTTAGCGTTAAAAGCTTTTAGGCCAGGGAAATTACCTTTTCCTTTGGTACATGTTGATACAGGTCATAACTCTCCTGAAGTAATTGAGTTTAGAGATAAACTAGCAGATGAGTTAGGGGAAAACTTGATAGTTAGGAAGGTTGTTGATACTATTAAAGAGAGAAACCTTCAAGATGGGAAAGGGAAGTTTCCAAGTAGAAATGGCTTACAGACTTATACTTTATTGGATGTTATTGAAGAATTTGAATTTGATGCTTGTATTGGTGGTGCAAGGAGAGATGAAGAAAAAGCTAGAGCCAAAGAACGTATTTTTTCTGTAAGAGATGAATTTGGTCAATGGGATCCGAAAAAACAAAGACCAGAACTATGGAGTGTTTATAATGGTAAAGTGGATAAAGGAGAAAATGTTCGTGTTTTCCCAATTAGTAACTGGACAGAATTAGATGTTTGGAATTATATTAAAAGAGAAAATATTCAATTACCTCCTATCTATTTTACTCATGAAAGAGAATGTGTTCTTACCGATGCCGGTCAGTTGATGGCAAATAATGAGTTTTTAACATTAGATGAAAACGACGTTATTGTCAATAGGAATGTTAGGTATAGGACTGTTGGAGACATGACTTGTACTGCGGCAATTGAGAGTGAAGCTTATACTGTTGATGAAATTATTGAAGAATTAAAAGCTTCTAAGATTAGTGAAAGGGGGGCAACTCGAATGGACGATCGAGTGAGTGAGGCTGCAATGGAAGATAGAAAAAAAGGTGGATATTTTTAAGTGTAAGAAATTCTTAGAACTTAAAAATAATAATCACAAACAAATATTAAATTATCAAAATGGATTTATTAAGATTTTTTACTGCTGGAAACGTAGATGATGGTAAAAGTACTTTGATAGGAAGGTTACTTTTAGATAGCGACTCAATTTCAACAGATATAATTGAAACGGTTACGAAACAAAGTAAGTCATCAGGAGATGATACAGGCATAGATTTAGCTCTACTTACAGATGGGTTAAGGGCTGAAAGAGAACAAGGTATAACGATTGATGTAGCCTATAAGTATTTTAGTACTGCTAAAAGAAAGTTTATCATTGCTGATACACCTGGACACGCACAATATACTCGTAATATGTTTACTGGTGCTTCCAATGCTGATCTTGCAATTATACTAGTGGATGCTAGAAATGGTATTACCGATCAAACCAAAAGACATAGTATTATTTCATCAATTCTTGACGTACCTCATGTATTGGTATGTGTGAACAAAATGGATTTGGTGGATTATAGTCAAGAAGTTTTCGATAAAATTCAAAAAGACTATATTGATTTTTCAAAACCATTAAATTTAAATAAGATTTCATTTTTACCTGCCAGTGCTCTTGTCGGAGATAATGTTGTTAAAAATTCTGATAAAATGAATTGGTACAAAGGTGATTCTTTAATGGAGTTTCTAGAAAATGTTCAGATAGAGGAAGATTCTAGAAAACAAGAATCAAGGTTTCAAGTTCAATATGTTATAAGACCGCAAACTAATGAATTGCATGACTATAGAGGTTATGCTGGAAGTGTTTTGAGTGGTTCGTTTAAAGTTGGAGATAAAGTGAAAATTTACCCTTCAGAAATGACCTCAACTATTTCTAGAATTGAACGAAACCAAAAAGATGTTAAAATTGCTGAAATAAACGAACCAATTGTTATCCATTTAGAAGATGATATCGATATTAGCAGAGGAAGTTCAATTGTTTTAGCGGATTCTACTATTGAAACAGAAAAAGAACTTTCAGCTACAATTTGTTGGATGGATAATAAAGCGTATCAAAAAGGTAATAAATTAATATTACAGCAAAATAGTTTTAGGGCAAAAGCAGTTATCAAAGAAATTGAAAATAATATTGATATTCATACCTATGAATTATCCGAAAATGATGGTGCAATGAATTTAAATGATTTTTGTAAAGTAAATATTAAAACTGCAGAAACTATTGGATTCGATTCATACAAAAAGAATAGAAAAACAGGTGCTTTTATTTTAATTAATGAGAATACAAATAGTACTGTTGCAGCTGGTGTGATTGACTAAAGTATTTTTTGTTAATTTATTTGAAAACATAATAGAATATAAACAACTATAATTAAGTATTTTTGTGTTGTAAAAATAAACAAAGCTCTTAAGCTTAAAGTATAAAGTAAGATGATAGAAACAGATATTATTATTATAGGTGCAGGTCCTGTAGGTTTATTTACCGTTTTTGAAGCAGGTTTGTTAAAATTAAAAACTCATTTAATTGACTCATTACCTCAGCCTGGGGGACAATGTTCAGAGATATATCCAAAGAAACCTATTTACGATATTCCTGGTTTCCCATCTGTGTTAGCAGGAGAATTAGTAGATAATTTAATGGAACAAGCTGCACCATTCAAACCTGGTTTTACATTAGGTGAGGCAGCTACTGATATTGAAAAACAAGATGATGGTTCTTTTATTGTAACAACTGTTAAAGGTACTAAACATCATGCTCCTATTGTTATGATTGCTGGTGGGTTAGGGGTTTTTGAACCAAGAAAACCGCCTATTGCAAATATTACTGATTTTGAAGATAAAGGGGTGGAGTATATTATCAAGGACCCTGAATTTTATAAAGGCAAAAAATGTGTTTTAGCTGGGGGAGGAGACTCTGCTCTAGATTGGTCAATATTCTTAGCTGAAAATAATATCGCTTCGGAAGTTACTTTAGTTCATAGAAATAGTTCTTTTCGTGGACATTTAGATTCTGTTCAAAAAGTAATTGATATGGCTGAAAAAGGTCAGATAAAATTAATTACTGAAGCAGAGGTAGTTGGTTTAGAGGGGGAGAATGAATTGAAAAACATTGTTGTTAAACATAAAAAAGATGGTGAGATATCTGTTGCAGCAGATCATTTTATTCCTTTATTTGGCTTAAAACCTAGTCTAGGACCTATAGCTAATTGGGGATTAGAAATTGAAAAAAATGCTATTAAAGTAGATACTTTAGATTATTCAACGAATATACCAGGTATATATGCTATTGGTGATGTTAATACTTATGAAAACAAATTAAAATTAATTTTATGTGGTTTTCATGAAGGTACATTAGCCGTTCAGTCGGCTTTTGCTAGGATTCACCCAGATAAAAAGAATGTGTTAAAATATACTACTGTTAACGGTGTGAATGGTTTTTAATTTATTACAATTAATCTTTGTATTAAAAGCTTCAAGTATAATCTTGAAGCTTTTTTTATTTGAGTGATTGTTTTTTCTATTAGCTTACTTTATCATTATGTTTAATGACTTCTATCACTTTTTATATTTCCTTTAAATTATAAATTTGTATAAATAAATAATAAATAGATGTTATGAAAAAAAATATGGGTGGAACAGATAAGATTATAAGGTTATTAATAGCTATTATTTTCTTTTTATTGTTCTTTACTGGAATTGTATCAGGTATGTTTGGAGGTATTCTCGTTGCTTTAGGAAGTGTTTTTGTTATCACAAGTTTTATAGGTACTTGTCCATTATACTTACCTTTTGGTATAAGTACTTGTAAAAAGTAATTGATTTAAAGTTATTTCAAATAAAAAAGTCGTTAAAGAAATAATCTTTAACGACTTTTTTAATGGGTTTAAAGTTATATTTCTAATAAAGAGAAGGAAACTTTGCTGGGTTTGACTCATTCATAATAGAATAAGCTTTTTCGAAAATATCATCTAAACTTGGTTTTGAAAAATAATCTCCATCTGTTCCGTAAGCTGGTCTATGATCATTAGCGCTTAATGTTAAAGGAACTGAGTCTAAAACTGTAAATGCTTTTTGTTCTACCAAAATTTTATCTAACATGTAACCTGTTGCACCGCTAGAAACATCTTCATCAACAATCATTAATCGATTTGTTTTTTCTAAGGAAGACTTAATTTTATGGTTTATGTCAAATGGTATTAACGTCTGAACATCAATTAATTCTACACTTATTCCAACTTCTTCTAAAAGTTTAACAGTAGCTTCACAAATATTGAAAGTTGAACCGTAAGAAACCATAGTGATATCACTACCTTCTTTAACAATTTCAGGAACCCCTAGTGGGATCTTAAATTCACCAATATTGTTAGGTAACTTTTCTTTTGTTCTATATCCATTTAATGGTTCGATAACTAACGCTGGTTCATCAGCATTAATCAACGTATTGTAGAATCCTGCAGCTTTAGTCATGTTTCGAGGAACACAAACGTTTATACCTCTACAAGCATTGATAATCATTCCTAATGGACTACCACTATGCCAAACACCTTCTAAACGATGCCCTCTTGTACTGATGATTAAAGGTGCTTTTTGCCCACCTTTAGTTCTGTATTGAACAGTTGCTAAATCATCAGACATTACCTGAATAGCGTACAGAAGATAGTCTAAATATTGTATTTCAGCAATAGGTCTTAAGCCTCTCATTGCCATACCAATACCTTGTCCGATAATAGTACACTCTCGAATTCCAGTATCAGATATTCTTAATTCACCAAATTGTTCTTGAAGTCCTTCAAGTGTTTGATTTACACCACCTATTTTTCCAGCATCTTCTCCGAAGATCAAAGCTTCTGGATGGTTTTCAAATAACTTTCTATAGTTTTCCCTTAAAATAATTCTTCCATCCTCCATCGGAGCTTCATCGTCGTAAGTTGGCTCAACACTTAGACTGTTAAGAACACTATGTTTAGATTGAGAATATAAATGTGAACTAAAGCGTTCTTTATTCTTTTCTATTTCTTGTTGAATCCAAGAAGATAAAGCATTTTTAGATGCTGTATTCTCTTCTCTTATCATTCTTAAGACTTTTCTTGCAGTATTGAAAATATCTTTTCTCAATGGTTCCATAGCCTTTTCTAGTGCTTCTATTTCTTTTGAAATGAATACACCATTTGAACTTTGGTTAGCAACTGATTTTAATATATTCAATAAATTAGATAAGTCATTTTGAATTTCATTGCTGTAGGATTCCCACGCAGCTTTTTTGTTGTTTCTAATCGTTACTTTCGCCTCTTTTTGAATTTCTTCTAGTTCTTCAGGCGTAGCAATTGTTAGCCCATCTGCATTAAATTCTAAAATCCATTCTTTAAATTTTTGGATACAATCAAATTCAGACTCCCATTGAAGTCTATCAGATGATTTGTACCTTTCATGAGAGCCAGATGTAGAATGTCCTTGAGGTTGACTAACTTCTTTAACATGAACTAAAACTGGTACATGTTCTTCTCTCGCAATTTTTACCGCTTTCTCGTAAGTTTCACAGAGGTGAGCATAATCCCAACCTTTAGTTACAAAGATTTCATAACCTGCTTTATCTTCAGTTCTTTGCATTCCAGATAATGCTTCTGAAATACTATCTTTTGTTGTTTGTTTATCTCTTGGTACAGAAATCCCATATCCATCGTCCCAAACAGACATTACCATTGGTACTTGTAATACACCGGCAGCATTAATTGTTTCCCAAAATGGGCCTTCAGAAGTAGAAGCATCACCGATAGTACCAAAAGCTACTTCATTCCCTCCATTAGTAAACTTTTTAAACTTTTCTAACTCTTGAAGTTGTGGATTATTTCTATATACTTTTGAAGCTTGAGCCAAACCTAATAGTCTTGGCATTTGTCCGGCAGTAGGTGAAATGTCAGAAGAACTATTTTTTTGTTGCATTAAGTCTTTCCATTCTCCGTTTTCATCAATGTTCCTTGTAGCGTAGTGACCACCCATTTGACGACCAGCGGAAAGTGGCTCTTCAATTACATTAGTATGTCCATATAGTCCAGCGAAATATTGTTGAATTGTTAATTCTTTAATAGCTAACATTAAAGTTTGATCTCTATAGTATCCAGATCTGAAATCACCGTTTCTAAATTGCTTTGCTAATGCAATCTGTGCAAGCTCTTTTCCATCTCCAAAAATACCGAATTTAGCCTTTCCTGTAAGTACTTCTCTTCGACCTAATAAAGATGCTTCACGAGATTCACAAGCTAATTTAAAATCTGAGATAACCTCATTTTTAAAAGCATTAAAATCAACTGTTGAATTTTTATCGCTAACTAATTCTTTAGACATAGTATATTTTATTTAGTGCAAAAATAGTGAAAATAAAGAAAATTAACAAAGTGTAGTTTTTTGATACTTTCTTATTAAGTTTTGAATCTTTTTAGATAATATAATTATAAGATACGTTGTGAATTTAAGTATTTTTATAAATTCAAAAATTAAATAATTGTTAATAAATGAAATTGTGCTTTAAACCTTTTGATCTTTATGTGAATAGCTATACTTCAAAAGCTACTAGAGAAAGAAGTGTTCAATGTGCAGTGAAAAATTTAGATTTATCTGAGAACATTATCAAAGCTAAAGTTTTAGGCAGTAGGCTATATGATGTCCAAATTAAATATAATGAACGCAAAGTAAAGTCTTCTAATTGTAGTTGTGATTTTTTACTAGGGCCTGTTTGTAAGCACGTTGTTAAGTTATTAGAGGTTGCAGATCAAGAATTAGAAAAACAGAATTTATACACTTCTTATTTTGAACAGCTTAAAATAGATAATAATGAAGATCAATTTCATGTCTTCGAATATACGTTCAAGGATTTTGATTTTGAAAAGTTAACCAATACATTTATATATAAAAATGCAAGTAAACAACCAGATGATTATAGACGAGGATATTTTGATATATATCCTGTTTCTATAGGGGTAAATGAGGGTGTTTTTAAGGATACCTATACCTTTTTTAAAACGGAGAGTGTTCGTGTCAAATATAAAAATCGAGATTTAACGTTATCTTGTAAGTGTAACCAAAGGAAAGATAAATTATGTGAACACCAAGTTCAGGTTCTATTTAATTTAAAAGATAGAGTGAACCTCAGGGTGTTTTTTGATACAAAATTAAGGGAGAAAACTTTAAGAGAGTTTGCGGTTGACTATGGTCTAGAGAATGTGATTAAAATTAATGACTATTTTAATTTAGGATATAAAAATGATGAATTGGTAATTTCTTCTGTGAACAAAGAAATAATACCGGTTACTAAGGAAGATAATTTAAAGATTAAAAATGCTCTAAAAGTCCCGTCGTCAGAAATAATATTTGACAAAACTGATTCTCAGGAGAATAAATTTTTAGTTATTTCCAAACATAAATATTACGATTCTGTTGTAATTGAGTTGTATTCTTCTGGTCTTACAAAAGATGGTGCGATTAAAAACCCTCTAAATAAATTAGTGCCGATTGATTTAATGTGGAAAACAAAAGACGTTGATCAAATTCGTTTTTATGCTGGCTTAACTAAGCTGCAAAACTCTCACATGGATAATTTTTCGGATAAAGATGTTCAAATAGTTAAAGAGATTATTTTAAATCCTATTAACTATACTTTTTATATCCATGATTATTCAAAATCAGAAAATATAAAAGCTAACTCTATCACAAAATGTAGGTTATCTATTCTTAAAACGGATGTTGTTCTTGATGTTACGTTAAAAGATGACTTTTATGAAGTAACGGCATTTATTCTAAATAACGACGAAAAGATAGCAATTAATAATATTAAATTACTTTTCTCAAGTTTTGTGAAATTTAAGGAGGACGTATTTTTTGTGGAAAACATCCACTACATGAAAGTAATTGAATTCTTCAAAAGAAACAATCAGGTTTTAGTTATTCATGCTTCTAAATATGAAACATTTCAAGAAGAAGTTTTACTTCCGCTTGAAGATAAATTGAAAATAAATTACACCTATTTTAAAAAGCCATCTAAAAAGTTATTACAAGAATTTAGATTAACTAAAAACATTCAAAAGAAGGTTTATCTATCAGATGCTGAGGATTATATACAGATTGTACCTGTTATTGATTATAACCAAATTGAAGTACCAATACTATCTAAAAAACAAATTTATACACAAGATGCTAAAGGAAATAGTTATTTAATTGATCGAGATGAGAAATTAGAATTAGGATTCCTATCTGTATTACTAAGGCAACATTCAGATTTTGAAGAACAACTAAATTTGGACTCTTTTTATATTCACAGAAATCAATTTTTAGAAGAAGGTTGGTTTTTTGATGTTTTTGAAACTTGGAGGTCTATCGATGTTGAAATTTTTGGTTTTAGTCAATTGAAAAATAACCGGTACAATCCTCATAAAGCGAATGTTACTGTTGGTTTATCTTCTGGTTTAGACTGGTTTGAGACTTCTGTTAAATTAAGTTATGGTAACCAGGAAGTTGATTTGAAACAGTTGCAAAAAGCATTGAAAAACCATGCGAAATTTGTTGCACTAAGTGATGGTACAATGGGAATGTTACCAGAAGAGTGGATAGAAAAATTCTCAAAATATTTTAGAAGTGGAGAGCTTCACAAAAATACTATCAGAACACCTAAAGTGAATTTTTCTGAAGTAAATGAATTGTTTGAGGTTGAACAAATTGATGAGAAGACGAATAATGAAATTAAAGAATATAAATCCAAGTTTTTAGACTTTGAAAAGATTGAAAATTGTAAAGTTCCAACAAGTTTAAATGCTGAATTAAGAGATTATCAAAAACAGGGCTTAAATTGGTTAAACTTTTTAGATGATTTTGGTTTTGGTGGTTGTTTAGCAGATGATATGGGACTAGGTAAGACAATTCAAATCATTGCTTTCATTCTTAGTCAACGTGAAAAAAGAAAATTCAACACCAATTTAATTGTTGTTCCGACATCACTAATCTTTAATTGGGTAAAGGAAATTGAAAAGTTTGCTCCTTCAATCAATTATAAAGTTTTATACGGAAATGATAGAATTAAAAATACTAAAGGGTTTGATCAGTATGAAATTGTTTTAACTTCTTATGGTACACTTTTATCGGATATTTATTATTTGAAAGAATATCGTTTTAATTATATCTTTCTCGATGAATCTCAAGCAATTAAGAATCCGAGTTCTCAAAGGTATAAATCTGTGCGTCTTTTGCATTCTAGAAACAAAATTGTTCTCACTGGTACACCAGTTGAAAATAATACTTTTGATTTATATGGTCAGTTTTCTTTTGCTTGCCCTGGTCTATTAGGAAATATGACTTATTTTAAAGAGGTGTACGCTATTCCTATTGATAAATTTAAAGATACAGTTAGAGCAAGAGAGTTACAAATTAAAGTTAATCCATTTCTTTTAAGGCGAACCAAAAAACAAGTTGCTAAAGAATTACCAGAGAAAACCGAGATGGTGATATACTGCGAAATGGGAGAGGAGCAAAGACGTGTTTATGATGCTTACAAAGAGGAGTTTAGAGCTTTTTTATTAGCTTCTAAAAATAAACGTAAAAACATGGATACCATGTATGTTTTAGCTGGTTTAACAAAGTTAAGACAGATTTGTAATTCACCCGCATTATTGAATGAAGAGTCTTATTATGGGGATGATTCTGCAAAATTAGATGTACTTCTAGAAGAAATCAAATCAAAAGCTCCTTATCATAAAATGATTGTGTTTTCTCAATTTGTTGGGATGCTAGAGTTAGTTAAGGATAGGCTAGAGAATGAAGGAATTTCTTTTGAATACTTAACAGGTCAAACAAAGAATAGGGAAGAACGTGTTGAAAATTTTCAATCAAATAATGAAATAAGGGTTTTCTTGATTAGCTTAAAAGCTGGTGGTACAGGATTAAATCTCACAGAAGCGGATTATGTTTACTTAGTTGATCCTTGGTGGAATCCCTCCGTGGAAAATCAAGCAATAGATAGGTGTTATAGAATTGGGCAAAAGAAAAATGTGGTTGCAGTTCGATTGATTTCACCAAATACGATAGAGGATAAAATTATTCAGTTACAAGATTCTAAAAAAGATTTGGTTAGTGATATTATTAAAACCGATGAATCTATCTTAAAATCAATTGATAAAGAAAACCTATTATCTCTTTTTGATTGATGGTTTTTTATTTATACTGATTGATTTACAGTGTTTTAAGGTGTGAATATAAATTCAAATTAGTTGTTAGGTTATTTAGTTTGAAATTTAAAACTGATCTATAATTTCAAACTTCGAAGCTGTTTTTAACTTCGTTTCTACTTTGTGCTGGATACTTTTTTCAGCTCAAAAAATGTCGAAAGAAATAAAATAAATGGTTAGTCTCTAAATCTTTTAACTGAGGCTGAAAGACTTCCTCCAAGATAAGTTCAAGGAGGAAGTACAAATAAAATAGTATCGACTTTTTAAATTATTTCAAATAAATCGTTTTTAGATTTTCTTACTTTTGCTTGGTGTTGAGTACCATCTTCTTCAGAACGGTAACCAAGTGTACAAATAACAGCTGCTTCAAGTCCTTTTTCAGATAGGTTTAATATTTGATCGTATTTATCTGCTTCAAAACCTTCCATAGGACAAGTATCAATATGCAACTCTGCACTTGCTTCTAATAGATTACCTAGAGCGATATAAGTTTGTTTAGCTGTCCAAGATTTTTGTTCATCAATAGTTTTTTCTCCAATTTTAGCTTTCATGAAATCGCCATAACCTTTAAGATCATCCACGTTTAGGTTTTGAGTATTTGCTTTTAAGGATAAATATTCATCTATATGTTGATCTTTTACTTCTTTATAGTTACAAAAAACCATTAAGTGAGAGGCTTCTGTTATTTGTGTTTGTCCCCAAGATGCTGGTTGTAATTTTTCTCGAAGTTCTTTATTTTCAATGATCAGGACTTTGTATAACTGTAAACCATACGAACTTGCAGATAACTGAACGACATCTTTTAGTTTCTCTAAATCCACTTGGTTAATCTTTTTTGTTGCATCAAACTTTTTTGTTGCATATCTCCACTTAGCATTTTCTACTGTTTTCATAGTTTTTTAATTTTTAGTTGAATTGTTTTTTTATTTATTTTCTAATGGAACTTCCATTAATAAAACTTTTGTGTTTGATTTTGTTTCAATTTTTAATTCACTTTCTTCCCATACTCCAAAGCCATCTCTTTTCTCTAAATTCTGACCATTAATACTTAACTCTCCTTCTAATACAAAAGCGTAAACTCCGTTATTTGTGTTGTTTAATTTATAAGATGTAGAAGTTTCTTTTTTAAAATCACCAATATTAAACCAAGCATCCTGGTGAATCCAAACTCCTTTATCGTTCTCATTAGGAGAAAGAATTTGATAAAACTCATTTTCTATCTCTACATCTTTAAGTGGTATTTGATCGTATCTAGGAGTTACGTTTTGTTTGTTAGGGATAACCCAAATTTGTAAAAAACGTACTTCTTGGTCTAGATTTTTATTGAACTCACTATGTTGAATTCCTGTTCCAGCACTCATAACTTGAATATCTCCTTCTTTGATGACGGTCGTATTTCCCATACTATCTTTATGTTCTAAGTCACCAGATAAAGGAATAGATATGATTTCCATGTTACTATGAGGGTGAGTTCCAAAACCTTTTCCTGCTGATACTTGGTCATCGTTAAGAACTCTAAGGACACCAAAATTCATTCTTTCAGGATTGTAATAATTTGCAAAACTAAAGGAATGGTAAGAGTTTAACCATCCATGATTTGCGTGTCCTCGTGTATTTGCTTTATGAATTACTGATTTCATTGTTTTTATTTCTTTATTAGGTAAATGATTGAAGCCAACAATATTTAAATTTGATTTATCTTTTTCCATTCTGGTTTCTTCTCCTTTTAATAATAATGGTGCACCCATCAAGGATAAACTTGAAATCGATAACTTTTTTAAAAATTCTTTACGTTTCATCTTGTTTAAAATTCTATTACAAAATTGATGAAATGTTTTTCGTTATGTGTTTTTAAAACACGATAAAGAGCTGTGAAAATCCGATAAAAAACTTATTTAGATAGTATGTTGGATTATTAATCCTGCTTTTTTTCTCTAAAATCTGAAGGGGTGAAACTACTTAGTTTCTTAAAAAAAGAACTAAAATTCGATGGTTCGCTAAAACCAAGTTCAAATGCTATTTCTTTTGTTGAAAGATTAGTGAAATAAAGAAGTCTTTTTGAGGCAATTAATATTCTATTTTGAATTAATTCCTTAGCCGTCTTTCCAGAATGTGCTTTTATGATTCTATTGAGATGATCTGGAGAGATATTTAGTTTTTTGGCATAATCGGAAGTTTGGTGCCAAGACTTATAGTGCTCGTTAATTAAGTTTTTAAAATCTTTTATCGTTGTAAAGTTAGAATTAGAGTTTGTAGCAGTATTATGATTTAAAGTACATAAGTTGTTGCAACTAATAAGGAAAAGTTTTAGTAATGAACCGATTGCTTGAAGGTGAAGGTAAGATTTATCTTTTTGCAGGTTAAACATCTCTAAACTATACCTATTTAACTTTTCTTTTTCTTCCCTGTTAATTTTTAAGGAAGAAGAATTCCCTTCGTTGTTAAATAAATTTATGTCTTCAATGAACTCGTAAGGAATATTATTTTCTAATAAAAAATCTTCGGAAAATACAATTGAAAAACCATTTGATTCTTCTTCTTCAATAAGTTGATGAACTTGTCCTGGTGCTAAAAAGAAGAGCTCATTTCCTTCTATAAGATGCTCGTTAAAGTCAATAATGTGTTTACCTTTTGCCGAATTAATAAGAAGTATTGTATAAAAATCATGTCTATGTGGAGTATCGAGAATACCTTTTCTTTTTATGTAAATCTCTTCCATCTTAGATATACCAAATGTTGCCGAAGTATTAGTTCGATTCACATTTTTGTATGACTTAATTTTATCCATGTATCCGATTGCAGATAAAGATAGTTATTTTCTACCTTTTATCATTACCATTCCTGTACTAATTGCAACTACTGAAATAGAACTTATAGGCATTAAAATTGCGGCTACTAAAGGACTCATTTGATTGGTTATAGCTAACGTTAAACCGATAGTATTGTAAGCTAATGAGAAGGTTAGGCAAGTGGTTAAAACAATTTTGGAGTAAAGTGCTTGTTTCAATAGTTTTGGAAGTAAATACAGTTGGTTTGCTTCAATTATCGCATCAGATGAAGGGGAGAACCTAAAAACATCTTCTGAAACAGCAATCCCTACATTTGAGGTTCCTAAAGCTCCAGAATCGTTAAGTCCATCTCCAATCATTAATACTTTTTTTCCTTTATTTTTTAAATTTTCAAGGTATTCAAATTTATCTTTAGGAGTTTGGTGAAAATGAATCTGTGTGTGTGTTGGGAATATACTTTTTATTAAAGATTCATCTTTATCACTATCACCAGATAAGACATGGAGGTTGTAATTTGTTAGGTTAGAAGTCATTTCTTTAATACCTTCTCTTATTTCTGAATGAAAAATAAATTTACCGATTAAATCTCCATCTTTAGAAATGTAGGTAGCTGTTTCATTTTCAATTGTTTCTTTTTTTCCAAGAACAAATTTTTTAGAACCTATACGAAGAATGGAACCATTACATTTAGCTTCTATTCCCTGTCCTGATACTTCAGTATAGTCTTGTACATCAGGAATGGAATTTTCAAACCCTTTTCTTAAGAATCTTACGATGCTTCTTGATAAGGGATGAGTTGATGAATTACTTACGGCTATTATCTTTTCCCTATCTAAGGGACTTAATTTTTCTCCGATAAATTCAATACCATTAAGAGAGCCTGATGTTAGGGTTCCTGTTTTATCAAAAACAATATCTGTAATGGTATTCATGTTTTCAATAACACTTGTATTCTTCAGGTATAAACCTTTACGACCTAAAACACGCATTACATTTCCATAGGTAAAAGGACTCGAAAGTGCTAATGCGCATGGACATGCAACAATTAAAATAGAAACAACTATAGGAATAATATTACTTGAGTCTTTAAAAAACCAAAATATTGCAGCGAATAAAGAGATGATAAGTAGTCCTAAAAGAAAATAAAACGAAATTTTATCTTGTGTAGATTTTGATTGGATACTTTCTTTGTTCTTTGAAACATCATTCCATAACTGTGTCAGGTGACTTCTGTTACTTTCTTTTAACACACTAAATACAGATCGTTGTCCAAGTAGTTTTCCACCTGCATATATAAAATCACCTTTCTTTTTAATTATTGGTATTTCTTCTCCAGTAACAAAGCTGTAATCAATTTTGGCTTCGTTGGATATAAGATGACAATCACATGGAATTACTTCTTCATTTCTAATTAGAATAATATCTTCTTTTTTTAATTCTTCTATTTCTATAATTTCTTCTTTACCTTTTGATTTACGAGTTACTGCAACTGGAAAATAGGAAGAATAGTCTCTTTCGAAAGATAGAGATTTATAGGTTTTGTTTTGAAACCATTTTCCTATTAATAAAAAGAAAATAAATCCAGCAAAAGAGTCCATATAGCCTGGTCCATCTCCATTTAAAATTGAAAAAACACTTTGAGAATACAATGCTATAATTCCAATTGAAATCGGGACATCTAAATTTAGACTTTTATACCTTAAAGATTTGAATGCAGAAATAAAGTATTCGTTTGCAGAGTAAAAAAATACGGGAAGTGAGATAAATAAAGAAAGGTAAGAAGTAAAGTTTCGCATGTCAGCTTGCATATCCTGAATACCTAAATATTCTGGGAAACTCCAAAGCATAATGCTTCCAAAAGCAAATCCAGCAACACCTAATTTGTACATGAAAACTTTATCTAGCTTTTTTTCTTCTTCTTTTTTACTACCAAAATTTGGAGCATATCCAATATTGTCTAATAAATATGCAAGTTTCGCTAATGTCAACTTTTTAGGGTTGTAACATATAACTGCTTCTCTTTTGGTAAAGTTTACTTGACATGAATAGATTTCAGGTTCAATTTTACTTATGTTTTCTAGAAGATAAATACAAGAAGAACAGTGAATTGTTGGTAGAAAGAGGTTTACCTTTACTGTGTTTTCATCTTCAAAATGAATAAATTTCTTAGCAATATTATCAACTTCAAGAAAAGTATATTTATGATTGTCTGAATTTGAGGGTTTTATCCCTGGTTTTTGATCTAATGAATAAAAATTGTCTAAATTGTTTTCATGTAAAATTAGATAAACAGATTTACAGCCATTACAACAGAATTTTTTATCTTCTACTGTAAATCCTTTTCCTATTATATCGTCATGACAATGAAAACAATGTTCTTGCATTTTTACTATATTTAGATAGTTTTAGAGAACATTTTGTCTCTTTTTTGACCTCTTTTCAAGTCTGCATCAAACGCCATACAACAATTTCGAACAAAAGGTATACCTTTTTCTGTGATGGTCACTTTTAAACCTTCTATTTTAACCAGTTCATCTTTTATCATTTCTGAGAGTTTTTCTTTAATGTTACTAAATTCTTTCTCAACGATAGAGTTAGGTACTATTTCAGTTTCAAAATGACACATTAAGTCTAAGATATGTTGTCTAATTTCAAGGTCTTCATTATTTAGTAAGTGTCCTCTAAATACAGGGATAACTCCTTTGTTTACTTGTTCAGTATACCCCTCTACAGATTTATCATTTTGAGCAAATCCAAACCAACTATCTGAAATGGAAGACATTCCTAATCCAATCATTATTTTGGTGTCTTGAGTTGTGTACCCCATGAAGTTTCGGTGTAGTGACTTGTTTTTCATTGCTTTACTTAGATTGTCATGTTCTAAAGCAAAATGATCCATACCAACTTCAATGTATCCAGCATTCTCTAATAAGGTTTTAGAGTGTTCGTATAATAACCTTTTTTCTTCATTTTTAGGAAGGTCGTTTTCATCATAACCTCTTTGGCCATTTCCTTTTATCCAAGGAACATGAGCATAGCTATATAATGATATTCTATCAGGCATTAATTTTAACGTGTTTTTTACTGTGTTTTCAATATCTTCAAGATGTTGTTTGGGTAATCCAAAAACTAAATCATGACTGATAGAAGTATATCCAACTTTTTTAGCTAATTCATGCACCTCCTGAACTGTTTCAAATGGTTGAATTCTATTTATCGCTTTTTGTACAACTGGACTATAGTCTTGTATACCTAAACTTAACCTTCTGAAACCAAAATCATATAGGGTTTTAAGGTGATCTTCTGATGTGTTATTTGGGTGTGCCTCAAAACTTAATTCATATTTTTCAGAATTCACTTTGTTTGTTCCAAATATAGCGATCAATAAACGTTCAAGTTCACTTGCTTGGAAAAATGTTGGTGTACCTCCACCAAAATGAAGTTCTTTGATTATTGGAATAAATGGAAGTTCTTCTAAATATAGATTCCATTCTTTAATAAGCGTATTGATATATGGCTCTTCAACTGCATGGTTTTTTGTAATTCGCTTATGGCATCCACAAAATGTACATAAACTTTCACAAAATGGAAGGTGAATATATAAACTAATTTCATTTGAATTGAACGTTTTATAATTTACTTCGATGGATTTAGTCCACTCGTTTTGATTTAAATTATCGTTCTTCCAAAATGGAACCGTAGGGTAGGAGGTGTACCTTGGACCAGGAATATTATATTTTTGAATTAGTAATTTATCAGACATATGTTTAAAATATTTGACAAAACTAAACATCAGAATAACGATTTAGACTGATAAATATCATTTAATAGAATGAGAGTTTGGAAAAATTATAAAATCTCAACTAATGCTCTTTCAATTATCTCATCTTTCGTTAAATCCGACCAATCAAAAGCGGCATCAATATCAGCAGGAACTCCTGATTCTGCATAATTATTCTCATTCAAGTCTAATAATTGACTAATACTAAATCGATAAGTCCATCCATTTGGTAGTTGTCCTCCATTTGGCAATCCGCAACCACC
>Ga0228614_1000150_pt1 | contig 43474 bp, 43 predicted proteins | sample 15DmetaG_FD_190531 | JGI IMG/M metagenome (GOLD analysis project Ga0228614, IMG submission 190531) | Seawater microbial communities from Monterey Bay, California, United States - 15D | ecosystem: Environmental > Aquatic > Marine > Coastal | place: USA: California | collected 2016-10-13
TTAGCTCAGTTGGTTTAGAGCATCCTCGATTAAAAATCGGGAGGGTCACAATCGCTGAATTGAAATATGGGAAATTAGCTCAGTTGGTTTAGAGCATCCTCGATTAAAAATCGGGAGGGTCACAATCGCTGAATTGAAATATGGGAAATTAGCTCAGTTGGTTTAGAGCATCCTCGATTAAAAATCGGGAGGGTCACAATCACTGAATTGAAATATGGGAAATTAGCTCAGTTGGTTTAGAGCACCTGCCTTACAAGCAGGGGGTCACAGGTTCGAATCCTGTATTTCCCACACAATAATAAAAAGCTTTACAGAAATGTAAAGCTTTTTTTAGTATAAACGAGATTTATCATGCACCACACCTACATCCTATTTTCTAAATCGAAAAATAAATATTATATCGGTTCAACTTCTAATTTAGAAGAAAGAATCAAAAAACATAATTCAAATCATAAAGGGTTTACTGGAAATACAAATGATTGGAAAATTGTATACTCTGAAAATTTTGGATCTACTCAGGAGGCTCGTGTTAGAGAAAATCAAATCAAAAAATGGAAGTCTAGAGTTATGATAGAGAAATTAATCAATAAGGTTTAGTGCATCCCGATTTTAATCGGGAGGGTCACAGGTTCGTTCCGATGTAATATCGGATCATATCATAATGTTGTGGACTAGGCATAAATTTTGGTTAATCTGAATAAAAAATAATTGATATTTCTAACACCTCTGAATTGCGATCTAAAAGCTTTGATTTTTGCGTTAAATGATTCAGCTGCGGCGTTGGTGCTTCTGTTTTCAAAATAATTCACGGATCAATTGTAAGTGTTGGGAATTAACCTTTTCTTTTTATTTCTTCCGATACTTTTTTGAGCTGAAAAAAGTATCCACCACGCAGTCGCACCGAAGGTAAAAACAGCTTTTCAATTTTACAAGGAACTTTTTATGTTCCGTTTCACTCCACAAAAACCGCGGATAAATGCTGAACTACATGCTTTTTTCCTTACATCTCCATTACATTTCGATTTGGAACGCAATTTCGTTCCATTTACCGACTAGTTCTGTGCAAAATTGGAATTACCGCTTCGAAGTTTAAAATTATAGGTCTATTTTTAAATTTTAAACTCACTAATTTAAGAACTGATTTGAATTTATATTAACATTTTAAACTACTATAAATCAAGCTATAAAAAACAAAAAGTTGAGAATATTAAATATTAACGAGACATAATAATCGAAGCATTTTTCGGCCTAAGCAATGAAATGTAGAAGAAAAAGCACTGCTTTTGAAGAGAAGTAACGAAGTAAAGCTGAATCCATGTTTGAACCCAGCTGTCAACAATCCAAGAATTGGTTGTTGTTAACAGCGTTTGTGACCGCGATAGCAGTATCGAAGATAGTTTGGATGAAGCTGCGAAGTGTTTCGTAGTTTTCAAGTTTTATTGGTTCAGCCTTGTCCGTCAGCTGACGGATTCTTTTGGGTCAAGTCAAAAGATATGATAAAAAACATTTTAATAAACATTAATTATCTTTTCTCCCCACGTTTTGCACTTGATCCTATATAAGACAGATGATAGAAGCAACAGTTTGACTCAAAAACCATCATACACGTACTAATCGCTATAACCTATTAAAAAATATGTTTGCTGAGGCTCTCGAAGTAAACAACTAATCACTAACTTCGCAACCATGATTTATTTATACCCATACATCCGATTCACACAACGTATCATTTGGAAGCTAACAAGACCAAATGAAACTAACTACATACGTTATATTTCAAAAAAGTTTAACACTTATCCTGATGTAAAATCTATTGATGAAACAATTGCTTGTTTGGTAAATGAACAAAAATCAATTGCGCGCTTTGGAGATGGTGAGTTTTTCTTGGCATTATATAGACCTATTGGTTTTCAAACTAGAGATAGAGCTTTACAGAAAAAACTAATCGAAGTTCTAAAAAATGAAAATGAAAAATGTATCGTTGGTTTACCAGAGTTAAGAGAAGATCGTTTGACTTTTTTCTGGAAACAGTTTTGGTTTGAAAATTTGTTTTTCTTGAAATACTTGACCAATAAAAATACTACTTACTACAATCAATCTATTTCCAGAGAGTTTAATCTAGAGCAAATAACTGAATTCATGAAATGTTGGGAGAATAGAAATGTTATTTTTATAACTGGTAAAGGTTCTCGTTTTGACACGCAACATGAATTATTTAAAAATATTAAAAGTGCTTCAACTCTTTATAGTTTACCTACAAACGCATGGGCTGATTATGAAAATTTAAAAACAGCTGTTTTAACTGAAGTTGAAAATAAAGAAAATCCTCTAGTTATTTGTGCACTTGGTCCTACTGCAACAGTTTTAGCTTATGAATTATCCCTACTAGGTATTCAATGCTTTGATATTGGTCATATTAATAATGTATATGATAAAATCAAGTATGGGAAAGCTACGCCTGAAGAATTGCCGATGAGTAAGTAAATTGAGATTCACGTGTCCGTCCACTGACGGAAGACATTAGACTGATTTAATGTTTAATGTTTAATTGTTAATTTTATCCTGAGCTTAGTTTACCTTGAGCTTGTCGAAAGGAAGGGCTGTAACCTGCAATCTGTAATCAATTAGAAATTAGACAATAGACATTAGACTGAATTAATGGTTAATGGTTAATTTGCAATCTGTAATCTGCAATCAAAAAAGAAGAACTAAAGCTTATATAAATTATATTTACTCCTTCCTTTTTTAATTAATTGCAACTTATTATTAAAAACTTTAAGGTCAATTTCTTTACAGATCAAATATTTTGTAAAACTTGAATCTAACGCTATCATTTTTTTTATCTCGTCAGACTCCCTGTTCATTACAATACCCTTTTTATTAAAACCATTAAAATCATTAGAAATAAAGAAAGTAGGGTCATGAGAAATTATGTATAAATTTGCTTGGTTTGTACTTTTTATTAATTCAATTTTAGTAGCGTTTTTATAATCTATAATTGTCAATGAAATAAACACAATAGATAATGAAGCGATTAATATAAGTGGGAGTATAAAAAGCTTAACATATTTTACAAAAAAGATTATAAAAGAAAATATCAATAAAAAATGAATGTAAAATACGGCTCTATTTAGAGGGTATTTTGCAGTTGTAAATTTACTAGCAATTATCATTAACATAAAACTTAAAATAATTAGTAATAAAGGAATCAAATCTTTTTTAAATTCTATACTGCTTAAAAACCTTCTTAAGAAAAAGAAAGGCGCTATAATTGTTAGCACTAAAATAACTTTAATAATATTTTGAAAACTATATTCTTCAAAATCTACAAAGAGAGTGAAATCAGAAATTAAGCTAGAAATCGTTCCATTTATAAAAAGAGAATCTCCTCCAGGTATATAATGATCAAAATCATTGACAATTTTTCCCAAATAATAGACGTAGAAAAGTGAACAAATTGAAAGTAAAAATAGAATTATCGTGTGAATACTTTTTATATGTTTTAACTTAAAAAAAGAGTAAACGATTAAAATTGAAACGAAAATATACACAAAAGAAAAAATGGATAAGCAAGACAGAATCCCCATTAACACAATACCGTATTCATATTTTACTTTTTTTGAGTCAATATACTGCAATAAGTAATAAAAAGAATTTACAAAAGCTCCTATTGCTAGAGCGTAGCCTCTACCTACAGAGAAATAAAAGAAATAAGGTGCTAAAATTAAAAAAATAACGAATAAATAGTTTATTTTATAATACCCCAAAATTTTAATAGAGCCGAAGTAGAATAAGAAGAAAGCACCTAAACTAATAAACCTGTATACAAACAAAGCCTTAATATCAAAAAACTGTAAAAACCTAAAATACATGCTATTAAATAAGTGGTTGTTTGCAAACTTGAATTTATCATAAGATAGTAAATCTAAAACGCTATTATTCGAAACATCTCTATAAGTCCAAGCTTCATCATAATGCCAATCCCCATAAATGGAGATATACATAAAGAGGATTAAAAATAAAACGAATAAAATATTTTCTTTTGATAAAATGCTTTTAAAATTTAAAGTCATACTATTAAGTTATTTTAGAGTCACAAATATCAGTTAAATAATTACTAAATTATTGAGAATGAAAAACTTCATCCATTAGTAAATTAGACAATTTTAAAGTTTGGTTTTCTCTACTATAGTTAAAAACTTTTTCTTGAATGTTTGAGTTTTTAAGATAACCATCTTTCAAAAATTCAGCATAAGATTCTGAAAGAGCATTAAAAACTTCATCAATCGTATTAACACGAAACGTTGAATTATTCACTTCTCTTAAAATATTATCTAGTACCCCTTCATCATTCCCTAAAAACAAAACTGATTTATTAAACATCAAATAATCAAACACTTTTGCATTTAACCAATTCATGTTTTTCTTAGACATCAATAATAAAAGAGAACTTTCTTTGACTTCTTCTACTAGTTGTTCGTAAGGAACCTTATCTGTAAAAATAAGATAGGGATGTATAGTTTCAGAACATTTCAATACTCTTTCTTTTTGGTCTGGATAAAAATTAAGCCCAATAAATTTAATACTGAATTGATTGAAGGACACACCAGTCTTAGAAATAAATTTTTCAACCCCTTCCATAAACATTTCTATATTCTGATGAGAATATAATGTTCCTAAATATGATATTTCAAATATATCCTTTTTATTGTCATCTATTTTTAAATCAGAAAACCGAGAAATAAATCCATTTAATACAACATGAATTTTGTCTGCATCAATTATTGAAGATAATTCGATTCTATATTCATCAGCAGCCGTTGTAATAAGTGAAGCTGTTTTAATGTATTTTTTTTCTTTACGCTTATAATTATTGTTAATGATGCTTTCAGCAAAACCTAATCTATCCTTACGTTGGTTAGTAGTCCAACCATCACGATAATCCCCTATCCATTTAATATGGTGTTTTTTGGATAATTGATGAGCATGTTTAAATAATATGAATGGCTCTCCAGTTGCAATGATCACATCAAAAGGCTCGTTTTCACATAAACTATTTGCTGCATTATAAATTGTTCTTGAAGAATCACAAAAACTAAATGTGTGTTTGAATAAGTCAATAAAGAAAGACATCCCTTTTCTCATTAAACCAAACTTCTCAAATCTATATTTAATTAATATTTTATCTCTCAAATTTGGCTGAAAAGGAGCTCTAAAAACCCTTCCTTCAGCCTGATTTTCAACCTCCACTATCTTTGAATGAGAAGGCTGAATACAATCTATTGCTGAATGAATATCATTATTCCATTGACGAGTTACAACTGTAACATCATATAATTCCTTAGGTAAGTATTTAAACCAACCATAAGGCCTCATTCCTCCAACTGATATGTATGGAGGAAAATCATAGGCTAGAATCAATACCTTCTTCTTTTTCACCTCACAAAGATAGAAATTCGATTAATTTATACTAATTTAGAAATGTGAATTATTGTTTGTGAAAATTGAAAAAAAAACTCGTTCTTATTACTGCTAATTTTCCTTTTGGAACTACAGAAACTTTTTTAGAGTCTGAATTACCAATTCTTGCTCATAACTTCGAACACATTCAAATTTTAACTTTTACAACAAAAGGGAATAAAAGAGAAGTCCCTGAAAACTGTTCTGTTTTAGAAATAAAATTAAACCAAAAACCTATACTTGCCTATTTTGGAGTTTTTTCACTTCTTTTTTGGAAAGAAATCTTTATTATAAAAAGAATCTATAAAAAAAAGATTTCTATTGGTATTTTAAAAACCATGCTTGTTTCTTTAATGAGAGGAAAAGCAATTGCTCGTTATCTTTCTAACTTCAAACCAGAAGAAAAAGAAAATTCCATTTACTACAGTTATTGGTGTGATGATAGTGCATTTGCTTTAGGACTCTTCAATAAAAAAAATCAACAAAAAATTAGAACAGTTTCTAGAACACATGGTTGGGATGTTTATTTTGAAGTAAGTGATTACAACTACCTTCCATTTCGTCATTTTATCCATAAAAATCTTTCTCATATTTTCCCTATCTCAGAAAAAGGAAAAAAATACATGGAAGAAACCTGGAACGTAAAAGGAAAAATTACAGTAAGTAAATTGGGGGTTAATTGTCCACACTTCGACAGGCTAAGTGTAAACTTTAACAATCTCAGTTTCAGAAATAATAATATTAATACATGTCCTCCCCCTTTATCCCCTCCGAAAAATTTGATTCGGAGCAAGCTCTCCAATGGGGGAAATAATGATAGAAACACATTTACTTTAGTGAGTTGCTCTAATTTAATTCCACTAAAACGTGTTCACCTAATTATTGAGGCATTAAGTTCAATTCAATCGGAACGAATTCATTGGATACATTTTGGAGATGGTCCTGAAGAAAACAAATTAAAAGACTTAGCGAATAAAAAACTATCAGGAAATATTTCTTTTGAATTTAAAGGTAGGGTTAAAAATAAGGAAGTACTGAACTTTTATGATACAAACAAACCTCAACTATTCATCAATGTCAGTTCTTCTGAAGGCATTCCTGTATCCATCATGGAAGCTATGTCTTTTGGAATACCATGTATAGCAACAAATGTAGGAGGGAATAGTGAAATAGTCAATAATAACATTAATGGAATGCTTTTAAGTGCTACACCTTCGGTTGATGAGATTGCAAAAGGAATTATGACTATTCAAGCTAATTCGCAATCAGAATATAACGTTATGTCTGAAAAAGCTTTTAAAACTTGGGAAAAGGAATATAATGCGGATAAAAATTTCAATCAGTTTTGTAGGCAAATACAAAACTAATCTTGATAGAGTTCAAGTAATTTTTCTGTATATATATTTATATCAAACTTATGGGAATATCGATTAGCAAAGTCCCCCATGTTTTTTCTTAAATCATCATTATTAATCAACATCTCAATTTTATCGGCTAATAAAGATGAATTTCGCTCGGTAATCATGAAACCATTTTTACCTTCTTTAATTAAATCCCTGTTACCATACCCATCCGTACAAACTACAGGTAAACCTGCCGCCATTGCTTCTAAAACAACTAAGCCAAATGGCTCATATTTAGCTGTATGTATATAAATCTTAGCTTTATGTAAAAATGTCTCTGGGTAATCAACATTTCCATGTAAGGTAGCGTGTTCGTTTAAGTTTAAAGCATTGATTAAATCTGATAATTTTTTAAAATCTTTCCCATCGCCTAAAATATCCAATTTATAATCATATCCTCTTTTAACAAGTTCTGCTATCGTTTCAATTGCCAATTGTTGCCCTTTTTTATCTACTAAACTACCAATAATCACTAAACGATTTTCTTTAACATCATTACTTTTATTTTCAAAGCGCTTCACATTGATTCCGTTTTTCAAAAAAGTCACTTTAAATTTATGTGGTATATTTCTATCAATAAATTTCTCTGTATCTTTTGAAATTGAAATGGTTTGAGTGCGGTTTTTAGACCATGATTTTAACACAATTTTACGCTCATAATAATTTGTCAAAGTAGCTTTATTATGAATAGATTTAAGTTTGATTCTCTTTAATTGATTCATGTTATCATGAAAATGAACGACTCTTTTAACGTCTTTAGAAAGTTTAACTTGACTTAAAACAACCTCTGTTTCAAACAAATGAGAATGAATAATACCTGGTTTAAATGAGTCTATATAGTGCTGGAGATCTTTAACTTCTTTATTTCCTTTTCCTTTGAGAGAAGGAGTATAAAAAGAAGGAATGACTTTAAAATCTATTTCATCCGTTAAAAAAGAATAATTATTTTGATTTCTAAAGATAACTAAAGCTACTTCAACATGAGGTATATCTTTAAGACTTCTGACAATATCTAAAGTCAACCGTTCTGCTCCACCTTTATCTAGTGATGGTATAATGTGAAGTATCTTCATTCGAATTTAACTTTTAACTTCAAAAAGAATTTTTCGAAATAATTATAGGATAAATAAGCTATTAAAATAGTTAATCCAATTGTACCAATATAGACTACTAAGTTAATAATTAGATTATTTTCAATTTTTAAAAAAGCTATTAATTTAAAGGTGAATAAAACAATCAACCAATGAAACACATAAATCCCATACGATATTTTACCTAAAAAATTCAGCACCTTCTTTTCTAAATTAATATTCTCCTCATAAGTAGCAAAACAATATAAAATTAAACCAAATAGTAAGGTGTAAATTTCATCTGTAAAATTAGAAAAATGAATACCAAAATACCACATTACAAAAGGTGTGAAAAACAATAGTTTTCGTAACAATCTATTTTCCAAAATTTTAAATCTTTTTTTTGTAAAAACTAAATATCCAACGATACCACCTAAAGCCATACAGTTAATCTTAAACATTTTTGTAAATCGGTCTAAAAACTGAAAGTTTTGGTCAGAAAATAAGCTAAAATGACTTTGAGAAAACCATAGGATATGTGGTAATACACTAAAAAAGAGGAATAGTACAATTAGTACTACTAATCGTATTCTAAATAGCTTTCTAGTTATTAATAACAATATAGGCCAAATAAGATAAAACTGTTCTTCTACACCTATCGACCATAAATGAACTACCCCATCGTAATAATAACCTAAGGCTTTAGATACGTTCGGAAAGATAGAGAAATAACCCCACCATCCTCCTTCGGCAAAATTAGATCCGAAAATTAAATAAACAATATACGAAATGATGACCATCAAAAAGTACAAAGGCCAAATTCTTAATATTCTTCGTATATAAAACTTTTTCAAGGAAATCTTTTTATTCTCTGACTCTTCTTTGAGTAAAAGGAATGTAATTAGAAAACCACTTAGAACAAAAAATAAAATAACACCAATATGACCATTAGTATTTTGATAAAAAGCTAAATCATTTACATTAGAAAACCCATGTAAACTTTTCAAAAGTTCAATGTGTGCTAATAGCACTGAAAAAGCTGCTATAAACCTTAATGCATTTAAGTTTTTAAAATAGATGTTATTAGTACTCATACTTTCCTTTTAATAATTGAAAGATTAAAAACAATTTATGTTTTAACTGAGCATGTTTTCTTTGATAGTAAATTGAATATGCTAAATGTTTAATCGCTTTCAATCGCTGATGATGATGAATGTAATGACGTGCTATTCCAAAATGAGTATTGCCTATTAAAAATAATTGGTCTTTTTTTGAAATCATTTTCCAAATCGTTAAATACCTTTTTTGAAACTTCAATAAACCTGCTAATCGTTTCTGAAAGCCTGTATTCTTTATATCCACAGAGTTATCATCATGCAAATAATACAGTACGGTATTCTGATTTACGTTATAAAAAGGATAATTCACTGCTAAACGTAGCCATAAAATCAAATCTTCTACTACAACAATATTTTCATCATATAAATTTTTCTTGAAAATTTCTGAAGAAGCACAAACCCTTGCAGGAATGATTGGATGATGCACCAAGAAGTGAATTAAATCCGCTTCTAAAGGATCTGTAATTTCAATTCTTTCCGAAGGCTTTACAATTGTACAATCAGTATAATAGATTTCATCTTTAAAGTTCCTTTTTGAAATTACATCAAACAATCCTTGTAAATGATGTTCTGTAAATTGATCATCACTATCTAAAAAGCAAATGTATTTTCCTACAGCGTGTTTAACTCCATTGTTTCTTGCTGCACTACGTTCACTATTTTCTTGATAAACGTATTTAATACGATTATCCCCCTCTATTACTTTTTGAACAACCTCTCTAGTATTATCTTTAGACCCATCATCTACAACAATACATTCCCAGTCTGTATAAGATTGTAGCATTACAGAGTTTAACGTATCAAGAATCAACGTTGAACGATTATATGCTGGAATGATGATGGAGAAAAACATAAATTAAGAAATCAATACTGGCCAAACAAAACCTTGATTGAATAAATAATCTATCACGGATAAATTTTTATTGAAAACTTTAGAATTATACTGAGTATACTCCAATGGACTATAATTCTGATAAATTAATTCAATGTTATGTTCTTTAAAATATGCTGGATCGTTATAAGATTTGGCCCCAGTTCCGCTTAAATAAACTGTTCCTTCAACCTTCTTACCGATCCCTACAATTAATTCATTTTTAGCTCCTTCCACCTCTAAATCAGACATCTTTAAAATCTGAGTCTTTAATTCAAACTTTTTACACAGCTCTATTATGAAAGTCTCATTTAATTCACAGAACGAATTAGCTTCAAAAACTTGTTCTATAAAGGGATAAACCTCATCATAAAAGGGGGATTTACTATACGAAGATTGAATCGTTTTTAATATTTTTTGTTTTGACTTATCATCTACAAATAACACATCTTTGTAAGCCGTTAAACGATTATTTCCTTTAGGATGAGATATAGGAAATGTTAACTCTAAAATTCCGTTTGATGTTAAAATTCTATTTTTATTCGCTATTGATGTTCCTCTCGGTATTAGGACATCGTCTAAAATAACAAAAACATCTGATTCTGCAATCTTGTTAAAGTATCCTAACCAAGGAAGAAAATTGGGTTGATGCACTGAAAATACAATCTCTTTTTTCATACTAATATCATTGTGTAGTACTCATTTTTAACTTCTTTAATGCTAAAATGATGTTTGAAATAAAAATTTATTGCAAAGATATTATTTACATTTACTTTAAGTGTCAATTTATCTACTTTTAACTCTACTAATATATAATCTAACATTTTAGACCCTAACCCTTTCTGAATAGAGTTATTTCTAACAGCTATTTTATGTAAATGAAAGCTACCTTCTTTTCTAGAAAGAACACAATAGCCAACTAATTGGTCATTCAATAGCATGATAAAACTTTTTTCTTTTTTATCAGGAAGTTCGTTTTTAAAAGCTGATTTATCCCAAGCTTCATCTTTAAAATAAAATAAGTCTATTTCTATCATTTGATCTAGATAATTATCTAAATCAATTTCAGAAAAAGAATGAAAATTAATTTTTTCCATTTAATATTAATTCAATGTCTGTTTTTAATAACTGCTCATCTAATATTAAATCCTGATTACTGTAATGATCCACATCATCATCATTTATATGTTTAAAGAAACTAACTGCATAATCTATGTTCAATAAATTACATAATTTGAAGTAATGAAAACTGTATTGCTTTTTTGTCTTATATGCTTCATTTGTTAAATCTAAAAATGCGCCTCCTTTCTTCATAAACAAAATATTGATGAGACCAGCTCCTGTAATCGCAGTCATATACTTTGTTTCTTTCATCAATGCTATTTGCTCAAAAAAAGTCAATTTTTCCATTTCAACGGCTTGAAATCCATACTGACTCAATATCTCTTCAACTTTAGGTTCATTATCAAATTTTCTTCGTTTAGCCCCTCTTCTAGTAATGTATATTTTATCCGTTTTGTATTTAGACTGAACACCTTTCTTTTCTACAGCTTCAAACAGTAATCCCCTAACTAATTGCACATCTTCTGGAATAAACATGGGGGTCCAAGGTTTTACCTCTGGCATTAATAGGTTTTTAACTCGAAGATGTACATCTTTTTTTAATCTTCTAATTTTCAATCCTGGAAACAACTCTAATGTTTCTTTCACAAAAGAAAGGTTATCCCATGATTCAGGGTAAATCAGTGTTAGCCCATCTAACTTATCTTTTACCCTTAACAAGCGAGGTAGACATTCTGTAAGCCAGAAATAATAACTAAACCATGGGGAATGAATCACTAAATATTGATTATCATCATTCCAATTTTCAAAAGGAATACTTTTACCATATTTTGAAACAACCACTTGCTCTAATCCTTTTCTCCAATGTTTGAACAATGCTGTTTTATCATAAAAACTAATACCAATATTGGGAGCACAGCCCTTTACTAAAAAACCATTTTTTAAAACGAGACCATAATGATTTACAAAAACATCATTTAAAGTTCTAACTCCTAAATTAACGTTTAAGTACTTATTATCTGGTTTAAACAACTTCAACAAGTTCCCAGAGACATTCAATGGCTTTTTATACTGAATTTGAATTCTTGACATTAATACATTGATTTAAGAACTTGATATAACAATATTTTATTCGTTTTCCCATTATAACCTTTTGGATACAATAAAAAAGACTTCACAGCACACACTATAGATTTCAATCTATTGCGGTGTGTAAAATACTTATTCGACAAATGAAAATAACACATACTCAACAATCGATTTCTTTCAAAAAGAGGAAGTTTTCCTTTTAATTCTTTTTTAGCAAAAATTCGTTTCAAATAAAACAATTCTTTTTCCCATTTTTGAGTGTCTCCATGAGTAAAACTATCAGCAGCCGCAACATAAACGGTTGTTCGTTCACTCAATTGATAAACAGGAAAACCTGCATTTACAATCCGCAAACTTGTATCCATGTCTTCACAAATAGTAACCTCTGGATCAAACTTTACTTTTTCAAAGATTGAACGATGTACACACCAACGTTGTGGGTTTACGGTGTAGCGAAGGAAATACATATATAAGTTGACTGTTATTTTTTCGTTGACTGAGGCTCTCGAAGTCAACGAATTGTTGTTGGTTTCGAGAGCCTCAACCAACGGACAATTCCGCTCACTCCTCCCCCCCTCCTCAGTCTCATTCCATGCATTAGTAAAAAAGAAAGCTACTTTATCTTTTTTCGCCTGAATAAATACATGTAATTTTTCTAAATGATCTGGTAAATGGTAATCATCACTATCTAAAAAACAGATGTATTCTCCTTTCGCTTTCGAAATCCCAATATTTCTTGAAATACAGCGCTCCTGATTCGTTGAGTTTAAAATATAATGAACTCGGTTATCATTTATTTTAGCTACTACTTCTTTCGTGTGATCTGTTGAAGCATCATCTATGATAATAATTTCGAAGTCTTGAAAAGATTGATTTAAAATACTATCAATCGCTTTACGAATTGAGTGAGCCCTATTATAAGTAGGAATAATAACTGAAAAATAGGGCATTACAATAATTTTTCTGGTGAAATAACTTTACCTCTTTTATTGATGATTGCATGCCAAATTCCAAGCATGGTATAATGAACCTCATCTGATAAATATTGTCTTCCTAGCAAGCGATTTAAAAGCGCAAACTTCACCATTCCTTTCCATCCACCATGTTGCTTCATTATTTTATCACGAAATCCATTTGGAAACTTCCTATCCAAATGAAAACGATTACGAGCTCCGTAATACGTTCCAATGTATTTCATTTTTGGACTTAACTTAAACGTAGATGTACTAATGTGAGTAATAATTGCTTTAGCCACAAATCTAGAAGTAATTCCTTTTTGATGCAAGGATAACGTATAATCCGTTTCTTCGCAAAACATAAAATAATTGGTATCCATGAAACCATATTTCTTGATGACAATCACAGGAATTAACATCGAATGTCCATAAATACGCGCAGGACTATCTACCAATTCATCTTTTACTTCGTCCAATAACTTTCCTTTCCATTTGTCGTAAGTTGGGTATTTATCTGGTTGTAAGGGTTCATCAATGGCATAGGTACCTGCATAATGAATGATGTCTGGGTTTTCAGACATGAGGGTGGTGTTGCTGTACAAAGCATCTCCAAACTTTAAATAGGACTCAACAAGATGAGTTAAACTCTCTTTTCGCACCACACAATCGTTGTTGAGTACCCACAACAAATCAAACCCATGCGCTAAAGCATAATCAGATCCTATTTTGTTTCCTGCAGCATAACCATTGTTTTCGTTGGATTGAACTACAATTTCGTTTGGAAACGTCTCTTTTAATACCTGGAAAGATTCATTTTCAGAAGCATTATCCACAACATATATAGTGAAATTAGAATAATCTAATTGCTGTAAAGAACGAACACAATTAATCGTATCTTCATACTTCATCCAATTCAACACAACAATTAATACGGAAGGAAAATTTTGCACGCTTATTTCTGAATTATTTTTTTTATAAATCTAATTGGGCTCAATACAAATCTACCAATTTTATACTCTTTGGTATTCAATAAATGATGAAAACTTTTTTGATACTCTTTCAAGTTTTTGATTTCAAAATATTGATTAATAGGATTGTGAAAATGATTTAGGTATAAATCTAAATGATTGAGATAGATTTGTTTTCGGAGCCTATCATTTTTTTCTTTATTTAAACTTCGTACCATTGAGTTATTTCGAATACGGTAATAAAAACCTACCTCCTCTAAACACTCCACTTCTAAACCAAGCTCTATAAGAGACAACCAAAAATCCCAATCCTCCCATCCTTCTTTCATATTAGAGTTATAACCTTTGGTCTTATCGTAGTCTTCTTTTCTAAACAAGGCACAGTTAAAAATTAAATTTTGTGTCAATATTTGTTCAAATGAATAATTAGGTAATACCCACTCTCCTTGTTTTTCTCCAAACAGTATAGCCTTACAATAAACAATTCCAACATTTTGATTTAGGCCTAATGTTTTTACAGCATTTTCAATATAGGTTTGACCTATTTTATCATCTGAGTCTAATGGTAAAATATACTTACCGTTAGCAACTCTAATCCCTAAATTTCTCGTTTCAGCTAATCCCTTATTTTCTTGATGAATTACTTGAAATGTAAATTTGTTTTGCAGTTCATCAATTATAGATTTTGTGTTATCTGTTGAACCATCATTGACTACAATTACTTCAACCTGTTTGTAAGAAGAAGCAAAAACAGAAGTTAAGCATTCCTCTAAAAATTCACCTTGGTTGTAACAAGGTATAATTACCGAAACTAACATACTTTTATCCATTATATCTTACTTTATCGTTGCTGAGCCAATCGAAGTATCATCCTTTATTATTCTATGAAGCTGACTTGTCGAAGCAGCATTTAATCTATCAAAAGTCGCTTTAAAGCAAGGTCTAAATTACGGATATGAAATGAATTTTGAGCAATCGCTCTATTTTTCTCTCCAATTTCTCTACTTAAATTTTCATCTAAAATGAATAATTCTAATTTATCAGCTAATTCATCTACATTTTCAACTTCAAATAAGAACTCCTGGTTCACATCTGTTAACGCTTCCAAGTTAGGAGCAATAGCTGAAGCTACAACAGGTAATCCTGCATCCATGTATTCCATAATAGCATTGGAAAACCCTTCTGAATAAGTTGATAAAACTCCTATATCCATTTGTTGCAACATCGCTTTCACATCGGAAACAACACCATGAAAAACAACATTTTCGCATAACCTTAAATCAAAAGCTAATGATTTCACTTCTAATAAACGTTTACTTCCTCCAGGTGCTTTTCCTACTAAATGTAATTTTAAATCTAAACCTGAATGTTGATTAACTAATTTTCGAAATGCTTTAAGCAAGCTAAAATGATCTTTCTCTTCAAAAAAATTAGCTACCATGATTACATCAATCGTGTTTTTTTCTTGCTTTATAAATTTAGATAGCGAAAAATCCATTACATTATAAATAACCTCAACTTCATTAAGAGAAACAGCATGCCTTTTAGCAATACTCTCTGCACTAGTAATACTGTTTGCTAGATAGTTTACTTTTATCTTTCGTGAAAACCTTTCCCAAAAGATAGGCTCTAGCTTATCATCTACTGATCGTTGGTTCCAATACATTTTCTTGATACCACAGAGTGGATAAATGAGCTTGAAAATCACATTGGGCCAATAAGTGAAACTTATTGCTGTTTTACATTTTAATGAACGAACATAAAAAGTAAACTTTAATAAAAACAAAAATTGTTTCAACTTATTTGAATTAAAAAAATCAGCAAATGAATAGGTTTTATAATCAATTTCAAACTCCTTTAATTGTGGAACCATCTCACCTTCTCTTCCTACACCTAACATTAAAGGAGACAAGCCAATACGTTTTAATGATTTAGCATACTCTAACGCTTGTTTTTCTGCACCACCTAATGTTAAAGAGGGGATAATGATTAAAACTTTTTTATTTAACATAAATAATCTGAAATAAACAATCCTATCACTATAATTTGATCTTATCCAAAACAACCTTTTTCAGTCGATCAATTGATATTTCGAGTTTTTCTTTTGAAGTATCAATTGTTAAAGTTGGATACTCTGGTAGTTCAAATGGAGAGCTAATACCAGTGAAATTTTTAATTTCTCCTTTTCTCGCTTTTTTATACAACCCTTTAATATCTCTTTGCTCACAAACTTCTATTGGTGTATTAACAAAAATTTCAATAAATCGATCTTCACCTACTATTTTCTTTGCTAATTCTCTATCTTCTTTAAAAGGTGAAATGAAGGCTGCAATACATACTAATCCAGCATCAATAAAAAGATTAGATACTTCTGAAATTCGTCTGATGTTTTCTTTTCGATCTTTGTCTGTAAATGATAAATCAGAATTTAAACCTGAACGCATATTGTCACCGTCTAAGATGTAAGCATCAATATCCTTACTAAAAAGAAATTTCTCTAATTCATTTGCTAAAGTTGATTTTCCTGAACCAGATAATCCTGTAAACCAAACTAAAACTGCTTTCCTCTCTTTTTTTATCTCTCGATCAAATCGCTTTATTTGGTATTCTTGTTTGAATATATTTTTCATAAACTACCTTTCTATTCCGAATTTCAACTTATACCATATTCTTTCGTGAAAATAATATAAAACCATTTTAGTTATCAACTCTAAACCTCCTAAATAAACACCTATTTTGATGTCATCAGCAACAAACCAACCTATAAATACTGTATCAATAGAACCTATAAATCGCCATGTAATTGTTTTTAAAAGATGTCTTGTTTTACTAGGGATCTGTTTGAAGTATTTAAACTTAAACCATAATCTTTCATGAAAATAATACAAAAAAGTTTTAGTAACAAACTCTATAACACTAATATGAAGTCCAACAGTAAAATCACCCGTTAAAATAAAAGTTAATACTAACGTGTCTAAAGACCCTAAGATTCTCCATGAAATAGCTTTAAATATATGCCTAAGCTTTAAATCACTCATCTATTTAATCTCTGAATAATTAACACCTTGATATGGAGGCTTGTCTTTAATCACCTTACACGGAATCCCCCCTGCGATTACATTAGATGGAATATCTTTACTTACGACACTGTTAGAAGCAATTATAACATTGTCACCTATTCTTACTCCCGGTAAAACTACAACTCCCATCCCTAACCAAACATTATTGCCAATAATAATCGGAGGTGCAATATCCCAAGCATCATAATCTGATATCCTATGATTAGCACTTATTAGTCCTACATTAGGGCCCATTCTCAAGTTGTCACCTATTACGATGCCGTTTTTAGCTTGTATATAACAACCTGAATTCATTCCTGGGCAAGACCTATTTCCAACTTTAATTTTTTTAACATTATTAATTCTAGATGTAAAATGAACAGGCCATTTTACAAAACCATTAATCCTGAAGATTTTTTGAGGTATAAAAAAAAACATCAGATATATAACTCCAACCCCTTTAGATTTGCTATAAAATAATCTTAACCAAAAAAATAAAATTTCAAGTATTTGAATATTTTGATATTTATTGTTGATTTGATTCATATACTTTGATTTGATTTTTTGTCAAATTCAAAATGAGGAACATTGATATCATCTTTAAAGAATAAATTAATAGACTGTAAAACCTTTTCTCCTTCAAAAACATCTTCCATTCTAAACTTAATATAATTAGGATTCATTGAATATTTTTCTTCAAATACTTGTTCTTTATAAACTCCTACTTTTTCATATTTTGAAATTATTTTTTTTCCTTTAATTAAATTCTCAAATGGGTAAACCTTGGGTTGCCAAAATGGAATGAAATTATGTGCAATAAAACTAAATGCTTTTTTCCTCGTAAATTGATAGAATGATCTACCAAAACTTTTATGATCTCTAACTACATGAATAATTGCAACATCATTAGAAATTATCATTTCATTTGGAATAACCAAAGATACGAGCGGATCTGTAGTTATATAACTCTTATCTTTATTTGAGATGATTTTATTGATTAACACCTTTTTAACAAAATTAACATTACCAAACACTAGCATAATATTTCCTAAAACATTTGAAACCCTAGACCATTTTACTTGGTGTCTAACTTCATAGTTTTCACCAGTATACTTATCAAGTATTTCAGATAATCTTTTAGTTCCACATCTTCCTGTAGAAACAATAAATAACTGTTTCATATTTACCTTAAAATTCGTTTTATAAAATTAATCATTTTATCCTTCAATAATTGAATAGTCCATTCTAAGATATTATCAGACCATCTTTCTGGATGAATTTGAAAAACTATTTTATTATTATTTTTATCTTTTAAAAATTGAGATAATTCTTGACTTGAAGCAAAATCTGCATCTATATTTGAAAAAACTTTATCCCTAACATTTGACTTAGATGATGACCAATTTCTGCCAGTATCATTTATATAAGCTATCTCTGAGTAATCTATATCTAAATATACTTCCCCTATAATATTAAACTCCCTGATTAACCTGTCATGATTCTCTTTAATTCGCCAAATATCCCTATTATCAAATTTCTTAAGAGGTCTACCGTGCATACAACATGTACTAACATTTACAATACTTCTAAATTTATTTAAGTTCTTTTGAAAATTTGATATAGCCTTTTCCATATCACCATTTTCATCCGACAAGGACTCGTAATGATACCCTATCTCATGACCCAAACTTTCAATTTTCTTAATAATTTCCCTGTGAAAAACATAAGGCTTAATTCGAAAATAATAAGTAGATTTAATACCCATTTCATGTTCTAAAGCTGCCATTTTTAAAGCATTTTTAGGCTTTCGATCTACATCATGTCTTATCAAACAAAACTTTTCAGGTTTTAAACCTCGCTCAATAAATTCCTTGTATGTGTAGAAAGAAATCTCATTTAATTGAATACTCTTAAGGTACTCAATATATTTTTTCAAAGTAAAATCCTTCATAACATTTCGACTTTTAATCTGTTCTTACAAAATAATTTAAATAAAAAAACAGAAAATATATTAGAAAATAAATTTGCTATACTTGCTCCAATCACCCCAATAAATGGAACTAATAACATATTGAAAAGTATATTGAAAATTAAGATTAATAAGAAAAAAACACTATGAATTAATGGTAGGTTTAATTGATTAAAAATTAAATAAAAAATATAATATTTAGAACTAAAACCAAATCCTAATATCATTATAAAGAAGATTAAATATGATAAATAAAAATACTCATCATCAATTTTATTAGAAAAGGAAACTATTACTGGAAATATTAATAATGCAAAAAGTGACAAGAGAATTGAATATTTAAAAACAAAATTTCTATATCTTGTAAAAACTCGATTCAATACTTTTTTACTTTTATTAAAATAAATCCTCGATAAAATTGGAGTTATATTATTTCGATAAACATTTAAAAACTGGCGAAGACCTTGATATATAAATAAAGGAAATGTGTAAATACCTATAAACTTATCATTAACATAAAAACTTAAGATTAAAATCTCAATCTGAGAACTTGTATTTAGTAGTAAATTTCCTCCAAAACTCTTTAATCCAAAGAATAATTGTTCTTTAACATGAAAAATAATCTCTCTCTTTACACTTATATCTTTAGCTATAAAAGATATAAGTATTATAAATAAAATAATCTCAGTATAATTTAGAATTGTAACTAATTCTAAATCTTTTTGAGTGATAAATATATATGCTAAGATCAATAATAAAAGATACCTTAATACATTAAAAAAAGCATAATGAATCATTTCTCTTTTTGACATGAAAAAAGTTAAAATTAACCTATTAACAGAAAAAAAGAATATACCTGGAAGTATAACAAAGTATAGCTCAAAAGATAAAAAATTAACCCTATATATTATATAAAGAATTGAAATTAAAAATAATGCAATCGCCGATGTTAATAATAATCCAGAAGTAAAAAACAACTTTCGAGATTTTAAATCATTAATCTGAGGTATTTTATTTTGAATTACTAAATGAATACCCAATGAAGTAAATTGAGATACTACTAAAAAAAAGGCAAATACTTTATTAAATTGTCCAAGAGTATTAAAATCAGAATGTCTTAGAATTACAATATTTAAAAAAATTCCTGCAAATCCTATAAAAACAAAACTAATTAAATTGATTATTAAATCAAGCTTGAATTTATTAAAATTCTTTGCATTTTTTAAAAAAAAAATAATTCTCATTTATATAACCTCTCATTATCTTGTATATCCATCCACATTGCAAATAGAAATGCATTAAAAGAGCTAATCATTAAAAACATAAAAGCTAAAATCGTTGCATCACTTATTTCTCTAATAGGACTTATTGTTAAATAAAGAATCTTGTATCCAAATGGTATAGATGCAAACAATAAAAGAAATGATAAATGGTATAAAATAAATAAAGGATGAAAATCCCTGAACAAATATTTCTTCCATAAACGAATGAAAAATGATTTAAACAACAATAAGGATACACGAGGTATCACTTTCATTATTTTCATCTTAGACTGTTCTCCAACATCATAGATTGGTTTTATTTCAACCTCTCTTAGAGTACAAAAAGCGATATTTAATTTCACCAACATGTCATTGGGCATTCCATAACTTCTATAAATCTCATGAATACGAATAGCATTTAATGCTTTATTCGAAATTGCAGTATAACCTGTTTGCGTATCCGAAACCCTCCAGTAACCACTAGCTAACTTAGTCAAAATAGATAAAATTGAATTCCCAAAATACCTCACCTTAGGAATGACCAATAATGCACTTCTATGAATCAAACGATTCCCTTTTACATAATCAACGCCTTCATCAACTACAGGTGAAACAATATCTAGCAGTTCATCTGGGTCCATTTGTCCATCTCCAGCCATTACTGCTGTACAGTCTATTCCGTGATCCTTAGCCCACTTATAACCCCTTGCAATAGAAGCCCCAACCCCTCCATTTTCAATATGATCTATTAATATGATACGATTTTCAGATTCGTTTGTATTATAAACTTTAGAAGCTACATAATGTTTAATCTCTCCTTTTTGTAAATCCTGAACAACGATATTCGCTCGATTGTAACGGTTAGGTTTTACGTTATCTAATACATTACCAATAGAAATAGTCGAAATAGGCTCGTTATCAATATATGATCTGACCACATTACTAGTAGAGTCCTTAGAACAATCGTTTACTATGATGATTCTATCTACAAAATCAGGCATAGACTCAATCACCTCTCCAATTTGGGTTTCTTCATTGTAACAAGGTACAACAACAGCTATCGTTTTATTACTCAACATTTGTTTTATTTTTAATCAAAAGTAGGAATGAATTTATAACAATTGGTAATATTATTAACGAGAAATAAAATATAAAAGAAGTTTGATGTAAATACCTCATATTAAAAAACATTAAAACAATTGAATGTAAAATATTAACACCTAATACAATTGAAGATACTCCTATAGTCATTAAAAAAAGAGAACTTTTAAATTTTGATTTTACAACCCCATACAAGGAAATTAAAAATACAATTATGAAAGATATTACATAGAAGATATTTCTGAATAAATATTTATGAATAGAATAATATGGCTGAATAATATTTTTATATATAAAGCTTCCTTTATATTCCTTTTTAAATTTATTGAAATCTTTCAATGTCTTTTTAGGAGAAGATGACAATTCTTTAGTAGTTCTAGCTGCAACATTATGACTCACTAACCTCCAATCTCTTTTACTATATTTTTTCCATAAATTATCTACAAAATGATATTTCCACCTAACCTCAAGTGATTTACTGTAAAAATTTGAATTTAAATAAGTCCCTTGCCCATCTGAAGTATTATAAAATTCTTTAAAAAAATAAAGAAAAAGCAAACTCTGAAACTGTACGTTTTTTTTCACTTCGAAAGAAAGTATAGAATAACCTGGATACTTTTTAATGAACCCTTCTTTGAATTCATAAAATGCTTTTTTATTTAAAATTTTACTACTATCTAAATTTAAATCAAAAGTTCTATTTTTTCTTAACAATAAACTTACACTATCAAAAGCTGAAATCCTTAACGAAAGTGGACGCTTAAAATAAGTATCATATAAATAATATTTTTTACTAATATCATTCTCTTTCTCAAAATCTGTATAGGCTTTCAAATATTCATCATCAACTATTGATGAAAGCTTTCTAATTGATTCATTTCCTCTTAATTCTTCGCTGAATGGTTCTCGCATTTCATACCCATAAATTGACCCCCTTTTACCAAAAAGAGAAAATGAACCTTTAAAAGGTAAATATAGATTGACCAACCCTAGGATAATTAATGAAAAAAAAATGAATAGTAAATTTTTAAATACCAGCTTTTTGTTTCTTCCTAACCATAAATTAAATAATATAATAATTAAAAATGAAAGTAATACAATAGCTGAAGGTCTGACTGAAATACCGAAAACAATAACTAGTGTTAAGACATAGGTTAATCTATACTTTTCTTTCATTATTATGTAAATAAATAACGATAAGCAAGTAACAAATACTGAAGCTAAAAGGGAGTCTGGCATAATACTAGTATCCCAAAAAAGATTTGCATCACTTGTTAAATAGCCTAAAAGAATTATCGAAACAAGAATTAAATTCTTATTGAATACTTTATAATAAACAAAATAAAATAATAATACTGAAAGTAAATTTAATCCGATTTGAGTAAAACTTAAAAACCATAATTTATTAATTAATAATTCACAAATTTTCAATAAAATAGAATACCCTATTTGAGGTGTTCCTATATAATTTATAGAGTTTTGTTCAAATGCAGAAAGAATATTATAATATTCAGGGGAATCGGCATTTATATATATTAGAGGAGCATAATAGAAAAAAGGTATCCAAATAAGAAAAACTCCTAATATTATAATTAAATTGCCTGTAAAAAATTTATTAACTGATTTCATTTTCTATTAATTAGTGAAAATTTGACTATACTTTTCAGAACATTTTTGTATTGAAAACTTATCAAAAACAATTTTTGTATTCATCTTGAATTCTTCATATTTTTCAAAATTGTCTATCAATTCTAACATAGACTTCTCTAGTTCTTTTATGCAAGGCTTATTATTTTGATCATTTTTTAAAATAATCCCCGCAAACTTATCTCTTTCTCTTATCATATCTTCCAACTCACCTCTATCCGAAGTTATTACCGGTACATCATTTCCTAAACATTCTATTATAGAATAAGGTAAACTTTCACTATAATAAGATGGCAATAATCCTACTTTTGTATATTTCAAAACAGATACTGGGGATTTTAAAAAATCAGTAAATATAATTTGTTTTATATGTTTATACTTATCTTTTAAAGATATCATATAATCAGTTAAAGGGCAAATTAAAACCAACCTTATATCATCATGATACTTTAAACATTTTATAAAAGCTTCAATAGCAATTTCCCATCCCTTTTCCTTTATCCCCCTTGCAACCATTGAAAATGTGAAATATTTAGATAGATATGAAAAGTCTTTTTCTTTATCTTCATCAATCTCATCAGGGTCATATCCTAAATAAATTTTAGTAGGTGGAGTAATCTCCTTAAAATTAGAAAATATCTCCTTGTTTAAATCTGCAACACAAACTGATGCGTCTGCAGACTTAAAAACATTATATGCTTGTTCAAGATTTCTCTTTTTTTCATCTATTGATAAATGGCTTAAATTTGACATATTATAACTACTATGTATCGTTATCACCCATTTAAAATCAAGTGCTAATTTAAATTGAGACAATTCATGAAAAACAAATAAGTCCGATGAGAGTAAATGGCTGTTTACAATTGAAATATTGTTCTTTGTAAAGTTTTTTATCCAATATTTTTTATCATAATTAAATTTAACTGAATTATAGAATTTTAGATATCCAAATTTAGAGAAAAGTGCATTCATTTTCCATAAAAAGAAATCAACTACTGGAGAAAAAGAATGTTTTTTAGGAATATGAATGAACCCCCCTTTTAAAAATCGATTTTTAAATTCTGTATTGTTATTATAGTCTTGAATTTCAGTTATATAAACATTATAATCTTTTGACATTTCTTTTCCTAATCTTAGGATAAAAACTTCTGCTCCACCAACATTAAAGTCATTAATTACAAATAAAATTCCAGGTTTTTTCTTCATTACTAACTGTCAAATTTATTTTGAAAATAAATTGTACTTCAAAATACAATACAATGCCCTAAAACCATCTTTCCATCCTATTTTTTTTCCTTCTTCAAAAGTACGTCCATAATATGAGATCCCAACTTCATAAATACGAATCTTGGGTACTCTAGAGATTTTAGCTGTTATTTCAGGTTCAAATCCAAATCTTTTTTCTTTCAAACTAATTGACTGAATCATCTTAGTATCAAACAACTTGTAACAAGTCTCCATGTCTGTTAAATTTAGATTTGTAAACATGTTGGACAAAAATGTTAAAAATTTATTTCCAATGGTATGCCAAAAAAACAAAATACGGTGAGGATTACTCCCCATAAATCGAGAACCAAAAACAACATCTGCTTCCCCTTTTAATATCGGCTTTAATAAATCATTATATTCTTGTGGATCATATTCTAAATCTGCATCTTGAATGATTAAATATTCACCTGTTGCCTTGTTTATTCCTGTATGTAAAGCTGCCCCCTTACCCTGATTAAATTCGTGCTTAAAATACTGAATATTTAAATCACTCTTCTCCATGTAGTTTAATATGACTTCTTCTGTATTATCGTTAGAACAATCATTCACAATGATGACTTCTTTTTCAATGTCATGTGTTAAATTCACAGCTTTTACCTTATCCAATATCATGTTAATTGTATTCCCTTCATTATATGCTGGAATTACAATTGATATTTTTTTAATATTTGTCATCTCTTTCTTAACGTATATAAAAAAGTCTTTATCATTTTATAATTAAATGGAAATGCTAAAAAACTTTTATAAAACAGTACATTTGCTTCTTCTTTTTTATCCCAATATTTTTGTATAGCCCTACGAAGATAAATATTTGAAATCATTTTCCTAATTTGAACTAAATTATTCGATTCAAAACAATCTTCTTGTGATGCTAATCTTCTTGAATGCATCTGTACAATTAATTCATGATAGGTATCTTTGAATTTTACATTTGATTTTTTTGAAGTAAATGAAAAAGGATGCTTTCTATATACATAAAGAACTACTTTTAAATTTTTAACCTTTGTTTTTTCTTGTATTCTTGACATCCAATCAAAATCTGCATACCCTTTTCGATTAAAAAAAACAGGAAAAGGTTTTACAGCATCAAAAACAGATTTTTTCACCATAACACTTGCATAAAGCATTGGTATCACTTCTTTATTTGAGATAGCACTAATTTCATCATTCGCTAACGGTAAATTTCCACAAAATAATTCCTCTCCATTGAATGATATAGCGGAATAATTAGATCCTACCATACCTAAAGATGGGTCTTCTTTAAAAGCGTTTAACAAGAACTCAAATCGGTTTAAATGAGAGTAGTCATCAGCATCTTGAATTGTTATAAAATCACCTTTACATTTAGAAAATAAAAAATTAGTCGTTTTAAGATTTCCTAAATTAATTTCATTTTTAAACAAAAAAATACGAGGGTCTTTAAAATCTTCAATTATTTCAATTGTTTTATCAGTAGAGCCGTCATCACAAATTAATAACTCAAAATGAGGATAAGTTTGATTTAGAATACTAGTAATTGCTTCTTTTATATACACTTCTGCATTATATGCAGGCATTATAACAGATATAAGAGGTTTACTTAAAGCCATCTTTTAATAGTTGACCAACGTTTAAATGATTTTAAATTTTTTAATTCTTCACCTGAATAATCTTTGATTGGTAATAGCTTTATTAATGCATACGCACTTTTGAAATCATTCCCATAAAAATAGCGTTTCGCCTTTTCGTAAAATAATTCCAATAACCATGATTTAACATTTTCCTTTGAAATATCAGAATACACTTTCTTTTCTGCCAATTCTTTTTTTATGTTAGGGTTCAATAGTTGAATTGTTTTGACATAATGTTCACCTGCTTCCTTGGCGTATTGAATCAAAGCGGCATTGTTTTCCTCATCAAAAAAAGAGGCATTAACTGCCATATCAATTCCTGTCTTAGATGTTTCTAGTAACCTGAAAAATCCAACAAGCATATCATCTCGCTTAATTCCTTCTATACCAAATGTCAATAAATAACGTTTCCATAAATCCAAATCCATTGCAAACTGAAAATTAGAATTTACTCCTTTTAATAATTTTATTTTATCCATTCGCCAGAACATCCCCATCTGATTCAATCCTCTTGAATTAAGCATCTTGTACAATCCCTCTTCAAAAGGTGTAGCTCGATTAATATAGGTTGAACCATCTGGTCGTATAAAGGTTGTTCGACAACATAATACATTCAAAGATTGATTTTCAAAATGTTTGGCAACTTGTTTCAAAACCCCATCTTCCAAATAATCATCCGCATTTACCCAATTGAAAACATCACCTGTTGCAACAGCAATTCCTTTATTGATAGCATCACTCTGCCCTTTATCCGATTCTGAAATCCAATAGGTAATTTTATCTTCATATTTTTTAATGATGTCCACCGTGCCATCTGTACTTCCTCCATCAATGATAATGTATTCTAAATTAGCATAGTCTTGATTGATTATGGACAAAATGGTTTGTTCAATGTATTGAGCTGCATTGAAGCAAGGAGTGATGATGGATATTTTTGGATGCATTTTAAAATTTAATTAATTCTACCACTTTAGAATACGAAGGAAATAACGGAATCAAAAACAATATGCAAAGTATAATTTTGAAAAATGTACTTTTAGACCAAAAACGCATAACTAAATAACTTGAAGATATAATTAAAAAAGGAACACATAAGAAATAAAATCTTGACTCATCAGAACCACCATACAAACAAAAGAATGAAACTATAAAAACTGGAAAAAAAACAATCAAAGATAAAATTAAAAGATTTTTATAGAATTTCTTAACAAGCAAAATTAATGATATAAAACCTAAAATTTTTATAATAAGATTAAAATATGTTTCAAAAAAAAATAAAATTACATTGAATGGATATTTAATATTTTTTAAATCTTTAGAAGTATTATTATTTAAAAAACTTTTTAAAACTCTTAATCTGTTCAAAAAATAATAATCTAAAATTCTATTTTTCTTAAGTTCTATTATAAACTTGTCAAATAATCTAGTTGCTTTCTCCCCATGAAACTCTCTATTTTCAACATAACCTGACCTTAAGAATAAATTATAATGATATTTCAATTTCACTAATGAATCAGGATTAAGATCACCATTAAAGGTCCTTTTTGGGAAGATGGAATTTATAGTGTTTTTATCTAATTTTACATTTGTATAAGTCAACCAGCCACCTTGAGATCCCTCAACCCAATCTTCCCAATGAAATCCAAAAGATTTAATAAAACGAACTTTAGCGTTTAAAGCTTCTGATTCATTCATCCAGCCAGAACTTGTCTCTAATGGAATGAATCGATCTGTCAATTTATAATTTCTTATAGTCCATAAAGAAATAAATATCACAAAAAAAGAATTGAAAAATATAAAACTCCCTAAAGTTATTCTCTTTTTGAAATAGAAGAAATATAATAAAATACTGGACATTAAAACAAATAAAACTCCAGAATAAGGTCTCAAAAAAATCAACCAAGTAATAAAAAATCCAGAGATTAAAAAATCTATTTTTTTCTTAGAACTTAAACCTTTTAAATAAAAATACACCCCAAAAATAATGGAGGAGTATGCAAAACCTTCTCTAAATAATATCGAAATATAAAAGGTGTTTAAAAAACCAAAAAGTGAAATGAAGAATGTTAAATAAAATATTTTTTTAGAACTAAATAAAAAAAAGGAAATTTTCGCTAAAAAATAGGAACAAATACCTGCAATTGTAACCTGAAGAATGACAATACCATCCATTGTTAAGTCTTTACTTAAAAATAATCTTAATGGATAATAAATTAAATTAAAAGCAGGCATTCGAAAAGTATAATCTACTATCTCTCCTAATTTAATAAAATAAGTCCCATAATTAAAAAAGTTCTCACAATATTCCATATACACTCTATCATCTCCCAAAAAATTATTATATAAATGAGGTCTGTTATTGGCATAAACAGAATAATTAATGAAATATGATATCCATTTAAAAATTATTCCTATAGCTATTAAAATTAAAGATTTAAATCTCCATGAATCAAATTGATTAATTTTTTTTAAAAATAAATTATGAAAAATCATTTATTCTACTTGAATTTAAATGGATTAATTAATATCTAATGTTACAATGTTTGAAATTACATTCTCTACAGGCAAATTAATATAAAAGGGAACCCTAATTAATGTTTCAGAATAAAAATCAGATCTCTCTAAACTTTTGCCAATATACTTATTATCAAAATAAGTACTTTTATGAAGGCTTAAATAATGAAAAACAGCAAAAATCCCTGATTCGTTAAACTTTTTCAATAAAAAATCTCTTTGATACTCATTTTTACAAACCAAATAAAACATATGTGCATTATTCGTGGAAAAATCAGGAATAAAAGGTAACCTAATACTGTTTTTAGCTGCCCATATTTTTAATCCTGAATAGTAAGTTTCCCAAATCTGTTTTCTATTTGATTGAATATCATCTAAGTGTTCTAATTGCGCCCATAAAAATGCAGCAGTAATATCTGAAGGTAAAAAAGAACTTCCGATATCTACCCAGCCATATTTATCTACTTCTCCTTTAAAAAAAGCTGACCGATTCGTTCCCTTTTCCCAAATAACTTCAGCACGTTTAACAAAACGTTCATCATTTACAACTAACATACCCCCTTCTCCTGAAATGATATTTTTTGTTTCATGAAAAGAAAAAGCTGATAAATGACCAATACTTCCTAAAGGACGTTTTACACCATCATTTCCGATATAAAAACTATCAATAGCTTGAGCTGCATCCTCCACTACAAATAAATTATATTTGTCTGCTAAATCCATAACTTTATCCATATCACAAGCTACGCCTGCGTAATGAACAGGAACAATTGCCTTAGTTTTGGATGAAATCAAACCTTCTATCTTATCTTCATCAATACCTGGGTGATCTACTCTACTATCCGCAAAAACGATTTTCGCCCCTCTTAATACAAATGCATTTGCTGTACTGACAAAAGTATAAGAAGGAACTATCACTTCATCTCCTGGTTGAATATCAATTAATATAGCAGCCATTTCTAATGCATCAGTACAAGATGATGTTAAGAGCACCTTTTTAAAACCGTACTTTTTTTCAAAAAAATCATGACACAGTTGAGTATAATGACCATTACCGGAAATTTTACCCCTAGAAACAGCATCCTTTATATAGTCAGTTTCTTTACCTGTAAAATAAGGTTTATTAAACGGTATTTTAGTCTCAATCATATTCAACATCAAAAACAGAAGTTATTTCAATAGCTAAATGCTTTAATTTTTCCTGAATAAAAGCATTATATTTTTCATTAACTGTTAGAAGTAGACAGTCAATTTGATTTTCTTCTAACCATAATGAATTATGAACCTCTATACCATGTTTTTTATACCCTTCCCTTTTTGTGTCATCAATACAAACAACTACATTATATTTTAATAAGTCTGTGAATGCTAAAAATAAAGTTGCTACCTCACCTGCTCCAAAAATTGCAATTTTTTTATCTTTATTATTTAACAAGTATTTATTCAAATTAATAAAATAGTTTTCCCATTTCTCTATTGTTTCTTTAATAATGTTATTATATTTTATTTCATTTAAATCTAATGATATATCATTATTAATCTTACAAACAAATAGACCAATTCCATGATGAATTGGATGATTAATATCTTTATGAATCAACTCTAATTTGTTTTTCTTCAAAATCCATTCAAAATGCTGAGCTGTAAAATGCCAAACGTGTTCATGAAAAAATATATCATATCCCCCATAGTCTTGGATAGGCAAACAAAAAACAATAATTCCATCTTTATTTAATGCTACTTTAATACTCCCAATAAAAGAGTCTAAATTTTCTATATGCTCAATAACATTTACTGAAAAATAAACATCACTTTTGGGTAAAGTCACCTGCCCTAAAACAACCTTTTGCTCTACATCCAACCCTTTATCTAAAGCATTCGAAATAGCTTTAAAACTTCCATCAAAACCTTTGATTAACTTATTTGGAAAAGCATTATTAAATCGCTGTAGTAAATTACCTTCTCCACAACCGATTTCTGTTATACTGTTGTAATTTAACATATGAGGAGATATCCAATCAAAGAAAGCTTTCGATCTAGGCACTTTATCTTTTTCTGTATAATAAAAATGTTCTTCTGTACCTATAGTATTTAATTCGTATTCTTTTCCATATAAATGTTCAATATCTTTATCTGAAAATTGGGTTTTATTAGCAACTATACCTGATTTAGAACAGATTACTTTATGTAATTTGCCTTCAATAATTCTTTGATCTCCAGTGATTACAAGGTCTGTTTTAGACTCATATAAATCAATCCATTCGGAACTATTTGTCAATGGACAATCTCTCATAATTTATATTTTTGTATCAATTCTACTGTTTTATATAACGAAGATATATGATTTTTTTCATAAAGTAACAAGTTGATTATTTGTTCAGAAAAACGAATAGCTCCTTCAAACTTTTCATCTTTCTGTTTACATTCAAAAAAAACATTGATTGGAGGGTACCATTTACTTACATAAACCTCATGTTTATGTAAGTAATCCAATAATCTATCTCTTATTTTTTTATCCACTAATATATTAAATCTCCAATAAGTTTGATTTTTCACATGAGGGATTAAAATAAAATCTTTAAATAAACTATCTCTATAAATAGCTGCTCTATTATTCCTAAATTTTGTAATCTCATCAAGTTTTAAAATTTTTTTTTGAATTTTTTGAATTTCATTATCCGAAATTTTAAATATCAAAAACCTAAAATAATCATCATATAAATTATCATACGAATAATCAATTAATTGCCCCAATCTTTTTTGTTGAATTAAAGATTGAAATTCAATGTTTTTTTCAAAATGTAATTCAGTATAAACCTCAAACTCATTAATTATTTCAAATACCCTATCTCTAAGTTGTTTGTCTCTTACTAAACATCCTCCACCAAGGTTATTGTCTATAATTTTAGCATATCCGAAACTTAAAATTGATGCGTCTCCAATTGTTCCAAGATATTCATCTTTATACTTACCTCCAAGAGAATTACAAACATCTTCTATTAAAAAAATTTCTTTTTCCTTACACCATATTTTAATCTCAAACACATCCTCTACAGGAGCCCCAAAATTATGAACCAATAGTAAAACCTTTTGACTCCCCGTAAATTTTGACTTAATATGATCAAGTGTTGTATTTCCAGTTAATGCATCTACATCATAAAATTTAGAATTATATCCCGCATTTTTTATTATTGGATAAATAATCTCACAAATATTAACAGGTAATAAAACATCACACTCAGAATAATTGAGTGCTTTTAACAATGCATATAAAGCTGAAGAACCTCTACCTGAATAAACTATATCTTTAAATTTAACCATCAATAATATTTAAAAAGAATTTAATACTGGTTTTTGCAATACCTAAGCCAGTTGCACCATAATTATTCCCACAATACATCATATATAAATGTTCTTCATATTTAAAAACAAAAGGATAACATTGCATTTCTGAATCCCATCCACTTGAAGAATATTCAATACCTGCTAAATCATCTTTTCTTTCCCAAACTTCACCATCTTCAGATACAGCGAATCCAATCTTATAGCTTTCACCTCTATAACAATACCACATATAGTATTTATTATTAAGTTTAATTACGGATGGTCTTGCTATAGCATATTCATCTTTTTTATTTTTAAAGTTTATACAAACCTCTTTTGACCTTTTCCAATTTAAACAATTTGTAGAATTAGCAAATTTTATATTGTAATAATGTTTATGATCATTTTTAGATTTACCCCAAGAATCAAAACGTGTATACCACATTAGAAAATCTGTTTCATCTTTAAGTAAACACAATGAACCAACTCCTAAATAATCGTCTTTATCTCTATCAAAAATTGGTGCTTTTGAATACTTTTCAAAATTTATTAAATCAGAACTAGTAGCTAAAAAAACTCCATTATACCATGAAACATGAATTCCTTTTATCCAACCAAGATAGTATAAAAAGTATTTATTATTCTTTTTAACAATAGAAGGGTATCCTGTTCCGTTTTCATCAAAAGTACCTTTATCTCCTAACTCGATTATAGCTTCTTTAGAAAAATTTGTTAAATTCATCGTGTGGATATTTAAATCAACAGAACCAATTCTTGATCTATGGATCTTATCCTTGCCTGTTAAAAATAATTTAAACACACCTTTTTTATTTGTCTCTATAGCACATGAAGCACTTACCCAATGATTTAGCCATTCAATATCATTAGTAGGCTCAATCATTCTACCTAATTTCTCCCAATATAAATTATTCATAAATGTTTTTAATTATGGTAAAAGGTCTATTCTTAACTTCATGAAATATTTTTGATATATAAATCCCTACTATTCCAATACTACAAATAATAATACCACCAATAAACCAAATTGAAGTCATAATAGAAATCCACCCTTCAACTCCAACTCCTAAATAAAAATATCGTATGAATAAATAAAATATATGAATTAAAGAAAGTATAAATACGAATATTCCGGTAAAAAAAACAATTTTTAATGGTGAATCGGAAAAAGAAACAATCGCATTAAAAGATTGATGAAATCTTTTAATAAAATTATAGCTTGTTTTACTTGATTTATTCTTAACTATTGGCACACCAACCTGCTCAAAACCAACCAAAAATGATATCCCTAGAAAGAAAAATTCTTTTTCTTTAAATTTGATCAAATTATTTACATACTTCCTTGTCATTAACCTAAATGGTGTTGGAGTAGACTTAAGGTCTTTTTTTAATAAAAACCCAAAAACAATATGAAAAATAAAACCTATTCTTTTTTCCAAAAAACGGCCTTTCCTATTTTCCTGCACCCCATAAATAACATCTACGTTTTGATATTCTCCCTTATACAATTCATAAAATCTTTTTATTTCATCAGGATTTTCTTCTAAATCTGAATCCATCATGAAAATAATTTCACCTTTTGCCATTTCAATTCCTGTCATTAAAGCTTTATGTTGTCCAAAATTTCTTGATAAGTCAATAACTTTTAATTTAGAATTTTGATTACTAATGATCTCTTTTGAATACTCTAACGATAAATCAGGTGAAAAATCATTAACAAAAATGATTTCAAAATCATTTGTAATTGAAGATAAAACATTAAATAATTTAAAATGTAATTCTTTTACATGCTTCTCAGATCTATATAAGGATGTTACTACTGATATATCCATTTAACTTTTTTTTTAAATAAAATGATATTGCTCTTCCATAAACCTAAGAACAAAACCTTTTTTAATATTTATTTTTGGAAAATCTTGAGGCAAATTCAAAACATCTTTAATCCAATATTCAACATCATTAAATCCAAAGTTTGCTCTTATACCAACAGTTCCTGAAAAACGCGGATTAATTTCTAATAATTTAGGCCCGTCTTGTGTATTTCTAAACTGTATATTATTTGATCCTAGTAAGTTAGATTTTCGAACAATATCCTCAACAAAGTTTTTTAAATTTTTATCATCCACGACTTCAGCAGTATTTGTCATTCCAAATTTTAAAGTTCTTCTAAATAAAATGGAATTCAACTCGTTTTTTTTAGTTTGAAAAACAGTTGCAGTATATTCTTCATTATCTGGTAATAAAATTGTTTGAATAATTGGATTTGGTACAACTTCCTTTAAACTATTCAATTCTTTTAATGATGAAAACTTAAAAATATTTCTTGACCCCCCACCTGTTCTTGGCTTTATAATAAATTCATCTCCATTAATCGAATTATCATTAAAACTTTCAGTTAAAAAAGTTTCAGGTGAACCTATCTGATTTTTTTTAAACCACAAATGAGCAAACCATTTATCATTAAATAGATTAATCTCATCTATTTCATTAATCAGAACATGACAATTATAATCTATAAATAAGCTATGTTTTATTTTAGCTAAAAAAACAAACTCCTGATCAACAGATGGAATCAGAATTTCAATATTTTTATCATTAATTATTTTTCGTAAATCTTTTTCATAACCTACAATATCACTTGCATATGAAACTTGATAAAATTCATCACACCAATTCTTCCCAACAACTTCTGGATAAACATCAACTCCATAGATTTTAATATTCAAACTAGATAACTTTAAAGCTTTAATTATGCCGAAAGCTAGCTCTGATCCAACACCAGTAACTAATACATTGATTATTTTAGTATCCATTTTTTTTTAAATTAAAATATACGGCACCTAAACTTTCTTTATTATGAACATTACTTCCAAGAACAATCCGAGAAGATGTCTCAAGGCATAAATCAATAAAAGTATCTATTGGTTGATTATAAACATGATTAACTTCCACAGCAATACTATTAACACTTGCTTTTTTCATTATTTCGATTACTAAAGAATTTGGAAATCCTGAACAGTATTTATAACAAGTTCCTCCTAAATGAGCTAATGCATCAATCCTTTTGTTACCAGCTAAACCTAACAAGGTTCTATATTCTAAATCGATTGCTTCTTCACTTGATAAATCACTAATTTTCCTACCTTCTATTCCTGGGTAACGGTGTGCTGCTCCTAAAATATATTCACAATGTTCATCCATCTCAGATGAAATATCAATGTTTCCATCAAAATCTACAGCGGGAGCTTCAACACCTATTTTAATATTAATCTGTCCTTGATACTTCTTTTTAAAAAAATTTATCTCATCGACATAATTGATAAACCAATCTTTACTTTTCACAAACCAAGGTTCTATATGTTCAGAAAAAATTATTAATTCTAAATTCCTATTTATGGACTCTAAAATTAAATCTTCTATTGAAGATGTGCCATCGGTATAATTTGTATGAATATGAAATTCATATGGTTTTAATTCATTCTTTAGATTTAAAGAATTAAAAAAATACTTATCTTCTAATCTTCCCATTTTATATATTCTCCACTTTTTATAATACTGTGAGGCAAAATAGTTTTCCCCATCGCAACATGAACATTATCACCAAATGAACAATCATTTCCTATATTAACTCCAACTCCTATTAGTGTATAATCTCCAATTTTTGTATTGTGATTAATTGAAACGTTACTTAAAACACAAGAACCTATTCCTAACACTGATCCAGAAAGGATTGTTGAATTAAATCCTAAAATACAACCTTCTGTAATTAAAGCATTTGAAGATACAATAGCATTATGGGCTATAATATTTGGAAAACAAAAACCAATACTTTTTAAATCATTAAAAGTCCTAAATCTAAAATTCTGATTTCCAATACAAATCACAATGTTTTCACATTTAGTTTTTTTTAAATCTTTGATTGAACCTAGAACTGGTATATTATAAATATTATCACCCACCTTCAAAGTGTCATCATATATACCTAAAATTGTCACTTTAGGTTGGAAACTTAAAATATCAATGACAAACTTAGCTAAAGTTCCTCCTCCAATTAAAACTATATCCATATCAAATATTAATTAATTGTTTAACATCTTCTAAACTACAATTAAATAATAAATCAAGTATGCTTACATAGTGATTAAAGGGAGGGTATAACTGAGAATACTCTCGATAATCATAATCCATATAGTCTAATCTAATATTTTTATTATTAAATAATTCTTCGTCCATAAAACCTCTAGAAGCTGGTCCATTTATAAAATAATCACAATTTAATTTTTCACAAATCTTAATGACCTTTCCCCCTTCTTTTCCTCCATCGCATTCTAATTCACTAGATTTATACCATTCAACTACTATACCTAAAATTTCCGCTATTCTCTTAATTACATATATATCAAATTCTGAAATAAATGTCCATTTATTTTTTAAATAAAACTCTTCTAATAAAAAATGAAAATCTTGAAAAAATGGAGCCTTTTTATAATTAGCAACAATTGATTTATAATGTGATAGTTGCCAATTAGTAGTATTATCAATTTCAGCATCCTTAATTAACTGATTTCTTCTACCTTTATGAATTACAGGAACGGTAAGCCATAACTCTCCATTGGGAGTCTTTATCTTATTTCTATTCCTCCAATCCTTAACAGTGTATTGAACATCGTCATAAAATACAAACACATCTACTTTATTAATCAAATCAAAAACACCTTTCCAAGGAATATAACTTGGCTGAAGAATTGCAATTTTTTTTCCCATGAAAAATTTTATAAAAGAATAATATTGTAAATATACAAGATATTTAAATAATAAGTTAGTTATAAACAATTTTCATTATTTCATTTGCTACATGTGGCCTATAATGTGAACTCTCGTAAAAATTCCCAACTGATTCAGTATATTGATTGGATCCTGAAAAATCAAATACATTTTCTTTTCCAAATAATTTATTCAAAAGATTAACTCTTTCAATATTGAGTGGTCTTTGATCGTATAAAGGAGAAACAACAATTTTATATTTAGTATTATGTTTTTTTAGGATTCTATATATCACCTTTAGTTGATGCTCTTCTATTTCTGATATCATACTATAAATATCTTTTCTCTCATTTTTCCGCTGGTAAAAAACACCTTTACTAGTTAAATCCTTGTAATAGCTTAAAGAATCTGATCTTATAGAATAATCATATCTATTATAAAAAACATCTCCATTATAATTAACAGTGCAATTCATATTATTAAACAAAAATCCCATATATGGCTTTTCCTTTTTTGTTAATTTATAGTCTATATAAGCGTAAATAAATTTAGGGTTTAAGCAAGTCTTAAAAAAGGACTTATGAAATTCAATATTAGATTCTCCTGACAATGTAGGAGGAGAGATAAACAAATGCCCCTTTCTATTATAGTTTGTAATTAATGTGTTTTCATCAACTATAATTAAAACATTATCAATTTGATTACCTATACGATCTAAATATTCAAGTTTATTTTTTATACCATAAATTCCTTCTCCAGATGCATCAAAATGAAAAGGACGAGATGTTGAATCTAAATATTTAGACCATTCACGGGTCTTAAAAGCTTGAGACCTAGAACTTCCTAATATAAATGAGTTAAACTTATATTTTGTATATCCTTTTTCAAACAATTTTAAACAAACATTTTCTCTGTTTGTACTTATAACTTCTTCTTTATAATAATCTTCATATTCAAACCAGACTTTAAATGGATCTAATAAAATTACCGAACCTAAAATGACTATGAAGGGTAAAAAAAACAAGCAAACTTTTATTACAAATCTAATCATAACTTAAAATTGAAAATAAATAAACTGTTGTTCTTCACCTCCAAATTTATATATAATTAAAATAATAAAAAATATATCTATAAACTTTATTCTGATTAACTAATATTTTTTCTAAAGAATGCTTGTTATGTCTTCCTATCCATTCAATTATTATAAAAACAATAATAATCAAAATTAATTCTATCCCTATTTCCCAATACATGAAATTATAAGCGTCAATATATGAGCTTTTAAATTGAATACCATTTAAAAATCTTTTAAAAAATAAAAAAACATGGTTCATGCTTTCTGCTCTAAAAAATACCCAAGCAAAAACAGTTAAACTAAAAGTTAACAAAATAGAAGTAAATTCTCTAAACTTGGGTAAATTCCTGCCATAGGAAATCTCATCAATATTTTTCCTGTTTTTACTCACTAATAATAAAGGTAAAAAATACAAAGCATTTAGCCCTCCCCAAGCTATAAATGTCCAATTTGCACCGTGCCAAAAACCACTCAATAAAAATATAATAAATATATTTCTTACTATTTTCCATTTATTCCCTCGACTACCTCCTAATGGTATGTAAACATAATCCCTAAACCATGTTGATAATGAAATGTGCCATCTTCTCCAAAATTCAGCAATATCTCTAGAAAAATAAGGATTTTTAAAGTTTTGCATTAAATCGAAACCAAATAATCTTGAAACACCAATTGCAATGTCTGAATAACCCGAAAAATCTCCGTAAATTTGAAACGTAAACGCTATAGCTCCAATTATTAAAGTAAAACCAGAATAATCTCCTGTATTATTAAATATTTGATTAGCTATTTCAGCACAATTATCAGCTATAACAACTTTCTTAAATAAACCCCACAAAATTTGTCGCAAACCATCAACTGCTTTATTATAATCAAACTTTCGTTTTTCAAAAAACTGAGGTAATAGATTTGAAGCCCTTTCTATAGGACCAGCAACTAACTGTGGGAAAAAACTAACAAAAGCTGAAAAAGCAATAAAGTCTTTTGTCGGATCAAGTTTCCGTTTATAAACATCTATTGTATAACTCATTGTTTGAAATGTGTAGAAACTAATACCTACAGGAAGAATTATATTTAGATGATTTCCATTTAATTGAACTCCAAAAAATGAAAATGAACTAACAAAACTATCTAAAAAGAAATTATAATATTTAAAGAAAAACAGTAAACCCAAATTTATAAAAACACTAGTCCCTAGAAATATTATTCTTCGTCTATTACTCTTCTCATCTTTAAGTTTTAATCCAACAAAAAAATCTACTAATGTGCTGAAAAATATTAAAAATAAAAATCGCCAATCCCACCATCCATAAAAAACATAACTAGCAACTACTATTAATATGTTTTGAAATCTTATACTATTCTTAAAAAAGAACCAATAAAGTAAAAATACTATTGGTAGAAAAAGAGCAAAATCTATTGAATTAAAAATCATTTACACATAAAATATTAAAGTATTTTTTCTTTAAGAAGATCATTTAAAAGATTAATAATTATACCTATATGATTCTCATCCATCGGAACATATAATGGTAAAATTATACTTCTATCAGATAAATCTTCTGAAATTGGCAAAGAAATATTCTCAGAAGCATAAGCTGTTTCTCTATGTGTCGTCATAATTCCTCTCCTTGAAGATATTCCTCGATCTAATAATTCTTGCATCAAATCATTTCGTTCTATTGGACAGTTTTCTTTTAAGTAGATTGAAAAGGATTGTATGTTAGAAAATTTACCTTCTTCTTCAAGAGGTAATCGAATACAATCAATCTCTTTTAATCCTTCTAGATATCTTTTAGCAATTTTTCTTCGTTCTTCTACAATCCAATCTAATTTCTCCAATTGTTTAATTCCAACAGAAGCTTGAATATCTGTCATTCTATAATTATAACCTACTTCCAAATGGTCTTCAAATAGAATTTTAGAAGATTGATGTCGAACACGATCGCTTACACTCATTCCGTGTTGTCTTAATAGTTTCATTCTGTCAGCAAAGCCCTGATTTGTAGTTGTGACCATTCCTCCATCTCCTGTCGAAATGACCTTTCGAGGATGAAATGAAAAACAAACCAAGTCAGAATGACTTCCAATCTTTTTCCCTTTATAAGAAGACCCTATTGCGCAAGCTGCATCTTCAATTAAGATAAGATTTTTCTCTTTACATAAAGCTGTAAACTCGTCAATGTCTGCAGGCATACCGATTTGGTGTACAATTAAAATTGCTTTCGTCTTAGAAGTGATTTTCTTTTTCACATCTTCTATATCAATGTTATAATCTTCTCCAACTTCTGCGAATACAGGTTTAGCTCCTACGTATTTAATACAATTAGCTGTTGCAATGTAACTCATTGAAGGACAAATAACCTCATCTCCAGTTTTTACTCTCGCTACAATCATTGAGAGGTGTAATGCAGTAGTACAATTTGAAACTGCTACGGCATGTTTAGCTCCGGTATAGTTTGCGAATTTTTCTTCAAATTCAGCTACTTTTGGTCCTTGAGTTATCCATCCACTTAAAATCGTATCGTATGCAGCTTGTGCATCTTCTTCAGTAAGATATGGTTTTGCTATTGGAATCATTTTTTTTGTTTTTCAAAATACCATTCACTCAATTCTTTCATACCTTGCTCCAAAGATATTGTTGGCGTAAAGCACAATAAGGATTTAGCTTTATCAATATTTGCTAATCTTCTTGACACAGGATTGATACTGTTTTCTTCTTTATGTTCAGGGGTTAAAGTTGAATTATTTACTTTTAACAGTACTTCTAATAACTCTTTCAGACTTGTCTCTTCACAATTTCCAATATTAAAAGCTTCATCGGTTGCATCAGACAGTAAAGCTGCTACGTTTGATTTTGCGATGTCTTTTACATAAACAAAATCCATTGTTGTAGAGCCATCACCATATATTAAAGGATTTTTTGAATCCCTGATACAATCCAACCACTTAATCATTACTTCTGTGTATTTCCCATCTGTATCCATTCTAGGTCCGTAAGCATTGAAATAACGTAAAGCAACATAATCCAGACCATACATAAATTTGAAACTTCTAAACAATTGTTCTCCAAATTGTTTTGCGGCTCCATAAAATGTTTGATTATCGTACGGATTATCTGTCTCAGGAGTTGGGAAATTTTGAGCTAAACCATAAACAGATGCACTAGAACTATAAATCACTTTTTTAACTTTATGCTTGACACACAATTCAGCAACATTAAACGTACATTTCAACATCACATCAAATCCTTCTGAAGGATTAGCAGCACAAGAATTGATACGAAGTGCTGCCATATGAAAAACATAATCACTCCCTTTAATACACTCTTCTAATAAAGCTGTATCTCTCATGTCTCCTTCTATGAACTGAACAATCGAATTATCTTTGAAATTCAACATATTAGCATAACTTCCTCGAATCAAATTGTCAATAATAATTATTTTTTTAGGCGAATGTTCTAAAAGATATTCTACCACATAAGAACCTATAAATCCAGCTCCTCCAGTAACTAAAATTGTTGAGTTTGTAATTTTACTATCTAATTCTACCATAAATCTATTTTATATTAATTTAAATCTTTTTCTTTTTTAAAGAATTTATAGCTCTTGGATACCAATTAACTTCTTCAAGTTTACTTACTACAAGAGGCACATCGTATTTAACTCTAAAAAAGTTAACTTTTCTTTCAAGTGTATCAAAAATACAAAATGAAGAAGACAAAATACCATCCCTAGGTTGTCCTATCGATCCTGGATTTATAATAACACCTCCATTTTCAATATGATTAACCAAAGGATAATGTGTGTGGCCTAATAAAATAACTTCATTTTTTTTCGGAAACCAATCATAACTATTTTTATTATCAGGATAATACCTACCGTTTAAAATATCAGTTGGTGTTCCATGAAATGCCCTTATTTTAATCCCATCAAATTCCATTTCCTTATGTAAAGGTAATTGTTTTAACCAAAATAATACATCATATGTAAGTTGAGATTTATTATCTTCTATAACATGATAATACTCAGGTACATTTAAAGGTTTGGGCTCAATTAATAATTTATCGTGATTTCCAATTAAAAAAAAAGAATCTTCTTTAACGGTCATTAATAAGTCATATGTTTCTTTTGCCCAAGGATAATATCCAAAATAATCTCCTAAAAAAATATATTTTTCAACCTGTTTTGATTCTATAAATTCGAGAACATTTTTTAAGGCAAAAACATTACAATGTATATCACTTAAAATTGCAATCTTCATAATTATGAAATTTCTATGATTTTTTTTATTATCTGTTCAGAAGTATACTTAGGGGAATATCCTAATTCAGACTTTGCTTTTTCAATTGAAACATTCCATTGTTCATCTACACCTTCTTGTTCAATTAATTCAAATGAATTTTTATATTTACGAACTAATAATTTTGCAATATCTATAAGAGCAATCGAAGTACCAGAAGCAATATTAAATATACCTTTGACTTCCTTATCTTGAAGAGCTAGATAAATAGCATGTGCTACATCTTCAGTCGCTACAAAATCTTGTTCCCTCAAACCTTGTCCATAAATCACAAAATCTTCTCCTTTTTTTGATAAAAGAATCCATTTTTTTAAAAAATTATCGTGCATTTTTTCAATGTCAAAAATTATAGGGCTTGATATCCTTATAATAACATAATTTATATTATAGAACGCTGAATATTTTTTAATTAACTCTTCACACTTATATTTTGTTAAAGAGTAATAATATATTGGGTTAATATTTGAATTTTCTAATATCATCTCAGGCAAAGGTTTTTGAATAAAACTTAAAGTACTAGAAAAAATAATTTTTTTAATTTTATTCTTAACAGACAATTTTAATAAATATTCTGTAAAATCATAATTAATAATTTGAAGCTTATGATTTTCTTTTTCTGTCCCACCTGTATTAATTGAAGCTGCTAAATGAACAACTGAATCAACTTCAGAAAATAAATTTTCTAAAAGTTTCCAGTCATCCTTTAAAATATCAAACTCTATATGTTCTTGCTTTGTTTTTTTTCTTACTAAAGGTAAAAATTCGTTTTTTTTCGATAATAACAATGAAGTTAATTCAGATCCAATTACCCCATTTGCTCCTGTTACAAGTATCTTTTTAGCCATTAAAGCATATCTTTAATTGGAACTATTACATGTTCAAATGCTCTAATTACAGCGACATCATATTGATATTTTAATCTTGAAAACTTTTCATTAAACAATACATTTCTTAATAAAACATCTACTTCATTAAAACCTACGTCAGACCTCATCGTAGTTGTACCTGAAAATCTTGGGTGAATTTCAAAAATATAAATATCATTTTTCCATAAACGTAACTGAACATTTAAAGGACCTTTACTTTTTAATGATACAGCTAAATTTTCACAAAAACTTTGTATAACTTTATTTTTAATGAAAAACCCTTGAGAATACCCTGTAGATATATTGACCTTCTTCTGATTAATAATTTTTGTATCTAAAAGAGATAGCCCTATTAACTTTCGCTTCATTACAATACTATCAATAATGACTCCTTCTTTGTCTGAAAGAACCCCAACAGTATACTCTTCGTCTCCACTTCCAATCAAAGGTTGGATACAATACTTATCTTTATTTTTTAAAGAATCGATAATAGATAACGCATTTTCTTTACTTTCAATGATAACAACACCTTTAGACCCACCAGTTCCTTCAGTAGGCTTAATAATTAAAGGGAATCCAAACTTTGACTCTGCAAGATCTAAATCATAAAGTGAATATGTTGGGATATATGGTAAACCAAGCTCTTTGATTATTTTATTACAATAAAACTTATCCATCATTAGGGGCATCAATGAAT
>Ga0228614_1000153_pt1 | contig 43039 bp, 52 predicted proteins | sample 15DmetaG_FD_190531 | JGI IMG/M metagenome (GOLD analysis project Ga0228614, IMG submission 190531) | Seawater microbial communities from Monterey Bay, California, United States - 15D | ecosystem: Environmental > Aquatic > Marine > Coastal | place: USA: California | collected 2016-10-13
GTCTATATGAACGAAAAAGTCCAACGGCCATGAATACAGATTATTATAGAGTATGTGTATAACTATTTTAGGCAGCTAATATATATCATGACAAATCTAAATTATAGTAATTATACTTTTTTTAATGCAAATAAAAAGGATAATAAAAAGGATAATAACAATAAAGAAGATATAGTAGAAGGAATAGCAAATTTTTGTGCTTTAAACCGATCTTATAATAATCAACGACCAGACCTTTGGAAGAATTTAGATTCAGCATTAAATAGAGAAGGTCAAAAAAAAGATGACTTATCAAATGCAAACAAAACCAATGATGGAATTACAGATGCAAATTCAACTGGTGATAATACCGGTGCTATATTTAACGAAGCTGGTGATAAAGCAATGGAGTTTGGAAAAATTCATATTTTTTCAGCCGATTTAAAACAATATTTTGGTATTAAACCCGTTGATACAGATGGTATATTTCGCACATTACCACCTGAATTAACTGATAATCCCGATAAATATGTTTTTGCATATCAAGACGACGCTGGTAAATACTGGAAAACAATATTTAATAAAGTTGGTGAAAATATAAAAGAAGGAGCTCAATCCAGTAAAACTCCAGCAGACGATGCAGATATACATGGAACCGTAACAACTCAAGATTTGACAGGTCAAATTAACTCTGCTCAATCTGGTACTGCTGGAAGTGGTCGCGACGGTAATGGTAAATTAATAAATACTGAATTCAAAAATTCTGGTGCAGAATTACGATATAATGCCATGAAATTAATATATGAAGAGTCAGTTATGAATACAGTTTTATTGAGTGCTGGTGTAATAGCTTCCTTATATTTTATTGTAAAAACCTAATAATATAATATGATTATTTGTTATACATATTATATGAATATTGATGATAAACATGACATGAATATGCAAAAAAATGATAATATAAATTTTTTTTATCAAAGAACCATATTAAATAGTTTGAATTTAACGGTAGGTATTTTAATTACTGCTGTTATGATATTTAGAATAAAAAAATGATATCACTATAATATATAAAATGCCTACATTAACTGAAGAAGAAAAGACAGAATTATACTCAGCCGATGTTCAAAGAAGTGTTTATACACAACAACAAACCAGTAATATTAGTAATGTAAATGTAATATTAATCTTATTGTATTATGTATTTTTGAGCTATTATACGTATTATACATATGGGTCATTTAGATACAGTACACAATATTATAAAAAGTTGATAATGATACTGTTATTGTTCGCTTATCCATTTATCATTTATCCAATCCAATATAATGTATATAATTTTGGAAAGTATCTTATAAGTTTAGTATACAATAATATTTATGAGACAAATGATTGGTAAAAAAAATAGATGCATATTATAATATAAGGTATAATATGCAAAATTGTAATACATGTTCGTCTAATCCTAAGAATAAAATATATAATTATCATACATTTGACTCAATTCATAATATAAAACAGCATGATGATATGATTATTGAAGGATTAAATACAAATACTGTCAAAGTAAATGCGGTTTCATCTAATTTGCAAACATTTAATGGAGTATATGCTGATTATTTGAAATGTAGTGCACCAAATAATATTGCATGTGCAAAATTACAAACGGAATATGATGCACAAACAACCAAAGTAAATAATTTGGAAAACGATTATAATAATCAACAAAAAATACATACGGATTGTAGTAATTTAAAAACCCGATGTGAAATTTTTAATGATAATATAAATGAAACTCAAGAAATTATAGATGGTATAAACAAAAAAGGACGTGCTCAGCACAATTTAATGAAATCATTTCAAAATGCTTCAACATTTGAAGCAGGTCGGGATTTTTTAAATAAAAATAATATTGATCTGTGTGATAAAAACATAGATTATTCTAACAAAATAGATAATTTAATTGATTTAAAAAAAACATATAATACCAATAAAGAAAACGCAAACAAAAACTTAACTTTAAAACAAAAAGATATTTACAATAATAGTATTGCTATAAGCGATAGTACAAAGGATATTGCTGCATATGAAGCAAATAAAGATAAATATAATAGAAGTAGCACAAGTAATTATAATGAAGCAACCAAAACAAAAGTTCAGTGTGGGCGTTCATGTACTACGCACCGTACGTGGTGGGGATGGAGATACCGTAGATGTAGGACACGTTGTAATACTGTTCCAAAGCATAATGCTCATTGGAAAAATCATTATAACAATCAAGGGAAAATTTGGAAAGACCGTGCCAATGTAGAACAAACAGAAATAAATAACGAAAACAAAAACAAAAAGAAATTAGAAAATGACGGAAAAAAATACAACAATGAAAAGATACAATTAGAAAATAGTATTAAAACTATAAATACAAATATTGAAACCAATAAAACAAATATGAATAATCTTAAAAATGACTGTTCAAGAGAACAGATGAATGCATTGAGAAAGCTTAGAGGTGAACTTGAAGCGAATTTAAGGTCTAAACGAGACACAGAAGTAGAATATAAAGATATATGTAACAGTAAACAAATAAGCTGTGATAAAGAATATGCACTTTTTCAACCAATTGAAGAATCATATAATAAGGGAAAATTAGTCAAGGCTGATTTAAAAAATCGGCATGAGATATGCGTAGACCCTTTAAGAAATGATTGTAAAGACCTTTATAATAATTATCAGAATGCTCAAACAAATACAAAAATATCAGCTTCTATTATAGAAAAATTACAAAATTATAGTGATTCAGATTACGCACCTGCAACACATACAAAAATAAAAGCAAACTATACAACAGTTCAAGGTGATTTTAACAAATTAAAAACAAAGGAACAAGAGATGAATGTCAAATTAAATAAAAAGAATTCATTATACGAGTCACCAATAGATAAGCATGACAAGGTACTTTATACAAATTTATTATTAACAGCTTTTGCTACATCATTAGTATATGTAGTTTTTGTAGAAATGTGAGAACAATATTATATGCGAATATCATATAATATTATTTAGTAATGTCTTATAGTTCCTATAATAATGAAACTCCTCTTGATTTAAACAATGTACGTAATGTGGAAGGATTAACTGATGTTGCTGGTATGAATAAAAAAATAGACGAAATAAAGTCAAGGATAGCAGATTTTGAAAATAAAAAACAGTTAATTGTTAAAAATGCAGGTATTGAAGAAGGTATGACACTTGGAGAAAGTATTAACACAAATGAAGAATTACAACGTAATCCTAAGTATAATAGATATATTCTATCAAACGATAAAAAACGAAAAAATATGGTAGATGTACGAATTGATGATAGTAATTTATTAAATAATTCATATAATCAAAATTATGTTCTAGGAACGATTGCAGCGGCATCTTTAGTTGTATTACTATTTCAAATCTAAAAATATAATAATAATATATAATGCCAGTAGATAATCAAAATATAACTATATTAACAACTATTCAACAATTTTTAAGGTCATTAACACCCCAACAACAAACTGATCTGAATATAGGTCAAGATGACATTAATCAAGGGGTTGTTGCAATATCAGCAGCTGTTGCAACTGCAAATGATGAAGTAGAACAAACATTACTAAGACAAAACGAAATGAAAGAAATCGTTGATGCAGAAAATGAACGAATTCAAAAAAACATAAAAACTACAGAAACAAATTTACTAACAAAAAATAGGAAAATGAAATTTATAGACAATAAACGTCAACGCGCAGAGCAATACAATAAGATATTATATGTTTTTATAATAATTTTATCATTAATAATTATTGCTATTATTGGTTTTCAATATTTACCATTTTTACCCGATTTTATATTACAAATATTTATTGTTATAGTTGGGTCAATCGGGTTAGTTAAGATATTTAATATATATAGAGAATTACAAACTCGTTCTCATTTAGATTATAATGAGCTCAAATTGACTGCACCAAATGTAATGTCTTCTGAAGAAGTTGACAAAAAACAAAAAGCCGCTGCAAAATCTGGTGATTTACTTGGAAGTATAGATATAGGAGGTTGTAGAGGAGCAGAATGTTGCGATACAGAGAGTGATGTCATTTGGAGCGAGTCTTCGCGTAAATGTATTCCAAAACCTACTACAGCAGAAACCGAAGAGTTTACTGTTGAACGAATGAAATATAATAGAGGTATTGCACAACCAAATTCCCCGAATGAAACACTTTTATATAGTAAAGTATAAGTATAGTATATAAGTCATGGATATAAACGAAAGAGAACTAATCTTTAATCAAAAATATCTTCATCAAAAAAAAACCGTAGAATATTTATCTTGGGTAAATACAAGTTTAGTATATATTTATTACTTATGTGCTTTAGTAATAACATATTATTTAATTACTAAATACGATTTTACCCTTTATAGCAATATATTATTTATATTATTATTAGGAATATATCCATTCGTTGCTTATTATTTACAAGAAAAAATATATAATAGTTTTGATTCTATAAGCAGTTTGTTTTCTATATCAGGATTATTTTTATATAATATATTGGTTGATTGGCTTAGTAAACTGTTTAGTCTCCCTATTTATTATTTCTATATGTTAATCATAATTTACGCAATCTCTGTTAAGGATGGTTTTACTATGTATACTCAGTTACCATTCTTTCTATTTTTAATACTATATCCATATATTGGTGAATATATTCACACTAACATTTTTTAATTATCCCATACATTTTTTTCTATAAAATGATGAGGGTCTCTATTTCTACGAATATGTTGTGTTTCTAATGTTACATTATATATTGGTTTACCAGTACGATAAAAAATATCGATTTGTTTTTGTCTCCATATTTCATGTTTTTTTTTCTTTTTTCAAATTCTTCATCGCAAATAAAGTTAAAAATTAAGGGGTCCATTATAATATATTATATAAATATTATATTATCTATTTTTTATGTTTATAAATTATCAATATCTATACCGTCATCGCTATCATCGTCCGTATTTCCATTATCAATATTTACAGGTAACTCATCCCGCTCATATTTAATACGAACACCATTCCATGTTTGTTGTCGTTTACGACCAAATTCCTTGTCCATATATTCGTGTAATTCCTTGGGACTGGGTCCACGACCACCATAATTAGACATATACCAAATAGAGAATTCATTGTTTAATTCCATTTGTTTAATACGTCCGTTTGTCTCACGAATAACACGGTCGCGAATAAACTCTGAGATGTAATCCTGGCTTTGACGATATTCATTACTCTTAGACATGACAATATCACAATCATTAACTACGCCACCGGTTTTAAATACAATATCAACTAACATTGCTGCAAATACTTCTTTCCAACTATCAAATTTCTCTTCAATGTTTTTATCTAATAAATATTGATATGGCTTTTCTGGGTCATCGTCTACAGGAGTTTCAGTAAACAACGATTTAAAAGGAACAACACGGATTCGTCTCCATGTACCATGGTCGTTTGCTTTTACACCCATAAGTGCATTACATGCAACAGCAAGTTTAAATTGTGGAATAAATGAGAGAGTCTTAGTCATATAGGGAGCTCTTCCTTGAATTGGATCCTTTCCGCTCGTTAATTGTTTCATCATACCTTCATTAATAACATCACCTTTACTTGGTTCTTGCATAACCGCGTAACGAATACCCTTCAATTGTACAATTTCAGGAGTACACCCACCAACTTTACCGCGTTTCTCTGTTACTAAAGTCGTAGGTACATCACCCTTGTAATGACCTAATACTTTTTCCATTAAATTCATTAGTACCGATTTCCCGTTGGACCCCACACCTATATACATATTAAATGTTTGATTCGCTGATGTACCAATCAATGTGGAAGCCAAATGATTCCACATATATTTACAAAGTGCTTTGTCTGGAAACAACTTATTCATAAACTCATTAATATCATTTATGGTTTGTCTATGTTTGATAGGGTCTAATGGTACATAATCAATACCAGTACATAATGAAATAATATCTTCAGGTTGACCTTTTCTAAAACAATTATTCTTAAAATCTATGACACCATTATTAAAACAAAGTAAGTAAGGATTTGTATCCATTTTTTCTAAGAAATCCCCGTCATAAAACAAACATTTTGCTTCTGTCATTATATTTTTCTTATCATTTGTATTTCCTAACCTATTACTAATATTTAATATACGCATGGACCGATTCTTTTGAAACTCTGCATCATTCTCTAAATTATTGGTATTATTTTCAGCAGCAGCGGCAGCATTTGATGCTTCAATTGCTAATCCAGTTGAACTCTTCTTATTGTATAATGCACGTAATGTTTTAGATATAGCAAGACGTAGTGTAGTACCCGCATCAATTTCCTCCCAACGATTATTCTTGTAACGATACCAAATGTTCTTAGATACACTTACACAAACATATTCATGCTTATACATTTGATATAAAACACTCGCTAAGTCAAAATCAGGTACGCGCTCTTTGATATTATAAGAACTAATTGTATGTTCAATATAATAATCAAGAGTGCCCTCTAATACACGTCTGTATTCTTCAGGCGCATCCATTTTTGCCCAATGGATTAATGACAGTTTAGTCAACCCGCCATGTATACGTAAATCAAAATTTCGCCAAGTTGCACATAAATCAGGTATATTACTAAATGTAAATTCGCTTGATTGTGCACTGAATGCAATCCATACAATTAATAATTTAGGACTGGTATTACGTAATACCCAACCAACACGTTTCCATTTATCATAAGAACCTGGTCCATAATAAGAAATCGGTAGTATCATTGTGTAGTCATATAAAGTTTTTAAGTCATAGTCATTAATTAAATCGCTTGTAACTTCAATAAAGTTTGTCACCATCATATCTAATTCTTCTTTGTTTTTGATACTGGATATTGTACTAATATCATCCAACATAGCAGTACGATGTTGAATTTCCATCAATCCAGAATCAACGCTTTGCTGACGACTTATTGTACGGGAGTTTTTGTCTGTAAAATCTTTATATGTGCTTACAAAATCGTTTTTCATAAATAATACTATATTGGATTTTGACCTAACTGATAGTTTATGAATTTCCTCTTCCATATTTATTTTTGAAATAGGAATATCACGGTTAATAATTTCATTATCTGCAGGGTCAATTGTAATTTGACATACACGTGTTAATTTATACCTATCGTGTCCTGGTTTACGTGAACCATATAATTGCCAGTTTGTAGTACCTTTGCTAATACCTTCATCAAATATATCATCCCATGAATTAATCAATGGCAAACTATCCCATGCCTCTGCAATATCTTTCATAACTCTCTTTCGTAATATCTGTTGAACTGCATGATCCGCCTGAATACCAATTAATATATGAATACCATCCTTAGTATAGTTCTTATCCTTTACACGATTTACTGTAGCTTTTTCCATTATATACACATTGAATGCAGTGGTTTCGTCCATTTGATATATTTCCTTAAGTACTTCTAAATATATATCAATAAGGTCATCTATATGTTCTTTTGTATATTGTCGCTCATCCGTATCATATGTGTGACGAAGGTCTAAGTCAATTAATATTGGTCCATCACCTTCACGCTGTTTTTCAGTCAAATACTCTTTTCCATTTTTTTTTAACACATCACGATAATATATTTGCAAGAACGTCGGGTATTCTGCATCTGTAATGGTATATGAACCACCAAATATACTAGAATTTTTATCACCTATTCTGGTATTTGTTATTGTTGCATTTGGATCTCCTTTCTTTTTGGCCGAATGTTTTGCTAAGAAATCAGAAAGGTCACGGTAATCCGCAATAGATGGTATTATTTTTGACATTTTTGAACTATTTGATATAACCAGGTCATCTGCCATTTGTTGAGATATAGTAATGCTATATTTTTAAATCATGTTATTAAATCAATTTTTTATTTATAGAATATCTTGAATAATTAGCTATTAATAACCTTATAATAACTGTAAAATACATTAATATATGAATTCATATTTAGGTATCATTTCATATAAAAAATTGATTAAATATAATAGAAACAATTTAAGAATATAATCTACTTATATTATAAGTTTACCATGAAGTTTTGCGAACAGTGTGATAATATGTATTATATTAGCGTGAATGAAGATGACCACAACAAACTGGAACATTATTGTCGTAATTGTAAACATATTGATTCATCAATTTCTCAAGATGGTGGATGTATTTTAGATGTACAAACAAAAAACGAAGAACAACAAATATCACGCATTGTTAATAAATATACAAAAACAGACCCTACTTTACCCCGTACTTATACAATGAAGTGTCCAAATAGTAAATGTAAATCTAATGTGGATGAACCGAATACAAATCCGGAAGTTGTTTATATTCGTTATAATGATGCAAATCTAAAATATTTATACATTTGTACGACGTGTGATTCTAATTGGAAAACCGACCAACTTGTTTAATTTACTATTGTTTATTACGATACCTTTTTTTATTAGCCAGTTTGGATTTAATTATAAAAAATTGATTTAATCATTTAGAAATATAACATAATATATTATATTATACTTCTTCATTAATATGGAAACCAATACTGAATCTATTGAACCTACCAGGGTAGTTGATTACGATAGTGATGATGATGAAACCCGACCACCGCCACCTCCGCCCGAAAATGAAAGTGATAGCGACGATGATGCCAGCGATAGTGATGATGATGAAACCCGACCACCGCCTCCAGCTGAAAGTGACGATGATGATGATATTGACGATGATGATGATATTGACGATGATGACAGAGACGATGACGATATGGTACCCGGGGCGTCTTTATCAAATCGGTATGATAATGAAAACGCACCAAATGTAACTGATCAATTAATTCAACCCGATGATTTTGATAGCGATGCTGAACAAGATGACGATGAAAATTATTTACAAAAGTTTGATGAATCTTTATCACACCAGATTATTGCTGATTATCACCCTGAAATGAAGTCACACAATAATGATGAAATTCTCAAACTGGCAAAGGTTACTCGTAATGCAGATGGAGTAATTATAGACCCTTTGCATGTTTCTCTACCATTTATTACCCGCTATGAAAAAGCCAAAATTATTGGTGAACGTTCAACACAATTGGCTGGAGGAGCAAGTCCATTTGTTCAAATAGAAGATACTGTTATTGATGAATATTTGATTGCAACCAAAGAATTTAACGAGAAAAAAATTCCATTTATTATTAAGCGGCCAATGCCAAATGGTGGGTGTGAGTATTGGCGATTTGAAGACCTTGAAATTCTTATTTAATCATACAAAAAGTTATTATTACATACAATGGTAAATAAATCTTTTTTATTTTATGATTTCCAATTTTTACCACAATCTAAACATGTTACAAATATAGTTGCTGGTTCATCTGCACTTCTCGTTTGCAACTCATAATATGTACATTTTTTTGATTTACATTTACGACATGTAAACATATCAGTAGATGCTGCAATTTTTGTATCGTATTTATGGGCATCACGTTTTGTTTTTTGTTCAATTAACTCTTTCCAATGTTCTTTATTCATTTCTTGATGTGTCATAAATGCCAATACTTGTGGTGTTATTTCGCCACTTTTAATTTGTTCTAACAATTCATTATTTTGTAAATTTATATATATACTACGCAACCTGTCCAAATACAACATTACAAATGATTGATTATCCCATTTTTTTATGATCTTTTTTGCAGTACCTTCTTTTAATGCATAATTGAATATACCCTTTTCAAGATTAATACTCATAGTTTCATCACCAATTATATTTTCTAATTTTTTACTGATATTTACGCGAAAGTCTGTTGGATTTACTATAATATGCATTCTATATGTAATTTGTAAGCTAAATATGCCTTTATATAATTCATATAAATATTTATTTATATGAAATCAATTTTTTTATAAATATTCTTCTTCACTTAATTCTCCTGAGCATTCCAAATATATTGATTGTTTTTTACTTTCTACAAAATTATTTACTAATGCTGGTTTTGACTTTTTTGTAATCTTTATTCGTTTAATTTTCTTTTGCTTTGGTTTTACAATTTCTTCTTCGTCATCTTCCTCATTATCATCAAATTCTTCTTCATCATCATCATCATCATCATCATCATCATAATCATCATCATCTTCCTCATCATCATCTACAATAAAATCATCTTTTACATAACCTGATTTTGTACGAGGTAATTCATCATCTTCTTCCTCTTCTTCCTCTTCATCACCATCGTCGTCACCAATATCATCAAATCCACCATATAAATGGTCATACACCTCAAGCCATTCTTTTTTTGTCATATTTATTGGGACATCATCTTCATCTTTATTTATTAAAATACAATTTCCAAAAAATAATGTGTTATCTACTGGTGGAGGGAACTCATACTTATTTTCACTATTTGCACGACCATCTATTTTACCAAATAAACTAAGATGATAAGATTTACCTTTTATTCCATCTACATTCCAAATTGTACGATTATTAAAACCAGTGGAAGATTTTAGACCAGCCTTCTTAAATAACTCAAGTTCATTGAATTTTTTTATTGCTAATTCTTTAATTGTACCATTTTTCTCAAAAACTAATACAGTTACAGTCATGTTGTTATATTGGATATAATAAGTTGTTTATATTACTTTTGTTATTTATTTGTGTTTCACGTTAAAATCTACATATAGGATTCTTTCCAACATATATATATCTTTATGCTTAACTCAATATTACATATTTTATTTAATATAATTATATCATTATTTATCATTTACTGTTTTCATAGTACATGGGAATATTTTAAGGATACTTATACACATAAAAAAACAAAAGATTTAGTAAATACGCAAATCTCCAAGTATCAACAAATGATGGCAGAAATGCAAGAAAATGCACAACCAGAAAATCCATCTATTAGTACAACCGAAATACAAACAATGGATGATGATTTAACCAAATATATGGAAGAACAAATGTGTACATAATATAACAAGAGTATATGTCAAAAGAATTTAATTTTACAGATAATAAGGATTGGTTATTACCATTTTTTAAAGGTTTTAACGAACAAACCGCTATACCTGATATTGAAGATTTCGCTATTAAAAATGTAAAAAAAATATTTAAGAAAAATATGAGAGATTCAGTGTTTTCAATATTTTCAAATTCAACAATTAAAGAACCCTGGAAAGAATGTGCAAAATCGTATACATTACATGAAATATCTAATGATTGTAGAGAAAGTCCTGGATTTAACAACAAATTTGTTCCAAAAAAATTCAATTATAATACCAGTAAAGAAACAGACAGTGATGAATATAAACGGTCTGAACAAAGTTATGATTATTTAAGATATAGTGACGATATACAGATGGTAATCGGTACACCAGGTAGTGATTATACAAGACGCGATGATGTTTTACACAAATATAGATTAATAGAATATTTACAAAAACAAAATATAGAACACTATAAATCATATACTTGGGTTGACTGTATATTGGATGCATATAATGAAGAAATAAAAATAGATACTATTGTAAAACACATTTCAAAGATTCCAGATTTTAAGGATTTTTATTTTTTATCATTACATTTTCATGGTGATCTGGAATCAAGAGATTATGATTCAACCTTTATATTTAGATTAGAAGAAGAAAGAAAAAAACAAAAACCCCGATATAAAGAGCCCTCCTCACAAAATAAAGAGACTTCAAATAATAATCAACAATCGCCAAAAAATAGTTTTTTTAACAAAGGAGGTAAACTTACGGGTGATAAAAGTAAAAAAAAAACTAGAAAGTCTAAAAAAAGAAAATCAAAAACGTCTAATAAAACTTCAAAAAAAAGAACAATTAAGCGTAAACGCGGATAGGTATGTTAATTAATAATTGCAAATCATTTAAACATATCTCTTCTATAAATATATACTTGGTCCATCATAATATAAGATTATAATGGAACTTACTATGAATCAAATGTACCACTTAGTGGAAAGATTTCCCAAATTTGATAATGCATATGAAACAGTCTCTCAAAAGGGATATTCTCCCGATTATAATGTAGCATTAGCGATTCCAACTGGTAAAAAGAACTTCGCTTGGTTTACATTTTACAAAGATTGTGATGTATGTTATTTATTTGACTTGAATAAAGAAAAGAAAATAGTAAAATCAACCCGAATTATGAAAGAAGATAACAATACCTTAGGAAAAGGTACTATATTATATGGAACATCCATAGTAGATGAAGAAACAAACGTACCTTATTTCGTTATTGAAGATATTTATTTTTACAAAGGTGCTCCTTTGTCAGGATTAACATTTTATGACAAATTATTTTTTATCAAATCATTCTTAGAAACAATTAAAGAAAGTAATACAAGTGTAATATTTAAATTACCAGTATTGTGGTCAAATAGTGTAAATACCCCAATTTCTTCAGTAATACCGCCACAATTGGTCAATGAAATTGCATATCAAACCCATCACATTCAATATCGTACTATGAACAATATTATGCCACATATTAATGTATTGTTAAATATGAAAATAAATATAACAGTTGAATCACCAACAATACAAAAACGGTCAACCCATATTCATATCCCATCATATACAATGGATTTGTTTAAACCACAATACCGACAAAAAACAGTGTTTAAAGTTTCCGCAGATATTCAATATGACATTTATCATTTACATGCATATGGTAAACAAAATACGCTTGTATATTATGGAATTGCTTATATACCAGATTATAAAACCAGTGTCTTTATGAATGGACAATTTCGTACTATTCGTGAAAACAAAAATTTGGATTATATTGAAGAAAGTGATGATGAGGATGATTTTCAAAACATTGAAGAAGACCGTTATGTTGACCTGAAAAAATCGTTGTCTATGGAATGTATATTTCATACGAAATTTAAAAGATGGGTACCATTGAAAAATGCACATAATGGATCAAAAATTATTCATATATCAAGAATTGTAAAAGATTATTATCAATAACAAATTAAATATATCATTTATTATTATAGTAGTAACAATAAATGAAAAACGAAGGTATTATTCCTGGTTATCATGGCATAATGGACTTAGATGTAAGCAATATGGATCCAAGATATATAAAACAAGCTATTGAACAGCATGAAAATGATATAAAAATATATAATGCAGAACAAGCTAAATTAAAACCTGAACATAGATATGAAAATACTATATTGCGTATTAATAAACAACGTGAATATGTCCAGATGAAAGAAAAAGAATACTTAGACACTATTGAAAAAGAATCATTAGAACGTAATAAGCAATATAATATTTGGAAAAAAAAATTCAAACCGATTTACCCTTAATAAAATTATCTATTTGAGATAAATACAAATTTCTATCAGGCATGGGTGACTTAGCAACATCTTCAATGTTTTGTTCTCGTTTTCGTCTTTTTTTTGACACTTTTTTTATAATAATTTTAATTTTGGAATCAGTACTATCAAAGCTATATGAACGGCTATCAACACTATCGGACCTGTTTTTGGCTTCCATTGATGTTGGGTATTATATGAACATATTATATTTTTATATAAAATAAAAAATATAATATTAGTTTACTCCTCTGGCGGTATAGATATATTTTTATATTTTGATTTTACATGTGAATATTTATTAGTAGCTATAGGTGTTTTATATTCAATTATATGTGTTGTTTTGTAACATGGGTTTTTACATAACATCTTATCTACCATATATGGTGCATTAATTACAGAAGTAGGTAAGAATGTTTTCATTATTAAATATATATATATGATATATAGTTTTTATTTTATACTATTTCCAGTATAATTTGTCATATGTATATTACATAATTCGTTTAAAATACCATTATTTATTTCAATGTTTTCAAAGAAGAATGAATGAAAATCTTCAATTGTAATCATTTTATCATTATTACGTGTAAAATCTTTTAATTTATCATATGCATCATTCATATTATATTTTCGCAAAATTGTTTGATACGCTTCGGCAAGAACAACCTGATTTCTATATAAATCATGTGTTATTTCTAATTTATTTGGAGTAATCTTATTTAATCCATTAGTTATATTTTGTAACGCAATCACACTATATCCAAATGCCATACCTACATTTCTTAACACAGTACTATCTGTTAAATCCCGTTGAAGACGAGATATGGGCAATTTTCGTGACATAAATTCAAATAATGCATTAGAAAGTCCCAAATTGCCTTCTGCATTTTCAAAATCAATAGGATTCACTTTATGTGGCATAGTAGAAGACCCGACTTCTTCCTTATTAATAGATAGTTGTAGATAATTTTTGAATATATATAACCATATATCTTGACATAAATCTATTAAAATTGTATTGATACGTTTTATTGTATCAAAAATAATAGTTAAATTTTCATAATTATCTATTTGTGTTGTATATTTACTTCTTTCACAATCAAATTGACTTATAAATTCTGTAGCAAAAGAGTCCCAATCATGTTTTGGGTAAGCCACGTAATGTGCATTTAAATTTCCTACTGCTCCACCAAATTTACACTTATATTTTATGCTATGTAATTGTTTTTGAACTTCTTCTAATCTATAATGAAATACTTTCATTTCCTTTCCAAATGTTGTTGGTACTGCAGCTTGACCATGTGTATGACCTAACATAATTACCTTATTATATGAAGTATACATTGTGTCTAATTTATTCATTATATTGTCTAATAAGCCTGTATATTTATCATTTATGAAATTCTTGATTAATACTGGATATAATATATTATTGATATCTTGTGAGGTTAATCCAAAATGAATAAAACTTACCCAATCTTTTAATTTTGATTCTAATAAAATATTTTTTATATAGATTTCTACTGATTTAACATCATGTTTTATTACATTTTCTATTTCCTTTATTTTGTTACATTCATTTATATCAAAATTAATTATTATTTCAAATAATATTTGATAATCTATTTCTGTTATAACTTTATCTTGAGGTAAATATTTCATTAATTCATATAAATACTGAATTTCTATAATTACTCTTTGTTTCTGTATTGCATATTCGGAAAAATAATCCTGACAACATGTTGTATATTTGTTGTATCTGCCATCACAAGGTGAAATAATAAGTAATGGATCCATGTTAATAATATATATATCATATTTTATATATTATTTTTATACCAAACTATTATTTACTTGTTGATTAACTTGCATAAATGTAGTACATTTTGACATGTGTTTTATACATGATGCATTAATATATGTGCATGTACTTCGTAAACCACCCAAATAATCAGCAACTGTATTATATAAAGACCCTTTGTAAGGTATTTTTAATACACGTCCTTCAGAAGAACGATACTTTGCCATAGAACCATAATGTTTCTTTTGTGCTGTTTCTGAACTCATACCATAAAATAACTTTAACTTTTTACCATTTTCTTCAATTATATCACCTGGGTTCTCATCATGTCCAGCAAATTGACCACCAACCATGACAAAATCTGCACCACCTCCAAATGCTTTCGCCATATCACCAGGACAAGTTATACCGCCATCTGATATTATATGTCCACCGACCCCATGTGCCGCATCAGAACATTCTAATACTGCAGATAATTGTGGCATTCCTACTCCAGTTTTTAAACGAGTAGTACATGCACTGCCTGGTCCAATACCAATTTTTACAACATCAACCTTACCATCTAAGATTAATTCTTCTACTATTTCACGAGTAACTACATTTCCTGCTATTATAATTTTATTTGGGAATTGTTCTCTAACCCTTTTACAAAAACTGACCATACCTTCCAAATATCCATTAGCAATATCTATACATATCCAATTACAATCTATTACCTTCATTATGTTTACTAATTTATCATAATCATCATTAGAAATACCACTTGATACAGCAAATAAATTAGGGTTTAACATATCTTTTTGGGCAGCATAATCGTCTATTGTGTAGAATTTATGTAATATGGTTAACATATTTTGTTGTGCTAATACTTTATATACCTCAAACGTACCAGTTGTATCCATATTTGCTGACATAATAGGAACACCTTTCCATTCAATATTACTATGTTTAAACTTAATTTTTCGTTCTAATTCTACATCTGACCGACTTTTTAATGTTGACCTTTTTGGACGTATTAAGACATTATTAAAATCTAATTTTACACCAAATTCTATTTTTGTCATAGTATAATATTATTAATAACATCGGTTTAAACTATTTAAAATTAGTTTTATATAAAATGTATAAGTGGAATGGCCTTACAACAAGTAGATATATGTTGCGGATTAGCTTGGGGAGATGAAGCGAAAGGCAAAATTGTATCTCAATTAGCAAGTAGCGGAAAATATGATATGATATGTAGATGGGCAGGAGGAAATAATGCTGGCCATACTATTTATATTGATGGAAAAAAATATAAAACTCATTTAATACCAGGTGGTGTTTTTTATAATATACCATCTATTATTGGACCGGATTGTGTTGTGAATCAAACCGGTTTTATAGAAGAAATAAATTATTTAAAAGAAGCAGGATTTAATACAGATTGTATTAAAATTTCGCCCAAAGCTCATGTTGTCACTGATACCCATATTGAAGAAGATATTAAATTATATAGAAAACAAGGTTCTACTGCAAAAGGTATTGCACCTTGTTATCGTGATAAATATGCAAGATTTGGTACACAAGTTAAGGATGTTGAATTTTTTAAACCTTTTTTATGGGATGAAAAATTATACGGAACAATTCTATGTGAAGGTGCACAAGGAGTATGGTTAGATATTACACAAGGTAATTATCCATATACAACATCATCTACTACATTACCCTATGGTGCATGTAGTCTTGGTTTCCCACCTCAACTTATTAAAACTATTTATGGTGCAATTAAAATATATGATACACGAGCTGGTAATGATACAGATTTTCCAAAAGAATTACACGATGACCCTGAATTGAATATGATAGGCGAAGCAGGTAGAGAAATTGGTACTACGACAGGACGAACACGAACTGTTAATTGGTTGAATATGGATAAATTAATTAAATCTATTAATATGACTGGTTCTAATTACATTATTATTTCAAAAGTTGATATTTTAAAACAAGTCAATATATTTAAATTAATACTCGATAATGTAATTGTTAAATTTGGTTCATTTACCGAAATGTCACTATATATTACATCATGTCTACATACACATTGTAAATTTGTAAAAAATGTAATTTATTCGGATAGTCCAGAACATGTTAATATCGTTTAATCTGGAACACGCTTGCAATATTTTTGTAATACACATGTGCTAATTTCACTTAAATCTTCATGTATTTTATCAAAACCTGTTTCATTATAACTATTTATTAAAGTAGATGCAGTATGGACATCTATATATATTTGATGTATATCTTGATACATAAGTATAATATATACAATAACTGTGCTTGAACATAAAAAAATCATAGCCATTGCTACTTTTGATGTAATTGGTTCTGGCTGTTTTATTGGTTCTATTAATTTTTCATCCATTTTATACTATAAACGTTCTATATTTATATCGTTCTAAAAATCTTCTATATTTATTAAACATTTACGAACTATAGGTATTTCTTCTTCATCTTCATCCCCATCTACTCTTTCCTTTGGTTCATATATGCGTTTCCATGTTGTATCTGTTTCCCAGTCTAACACCATATTTGTGTATTTTTTTGAATCAGTCATTCTAATACGATAATTACACTTTTTGTAAAAACGTCTTCTTTGTAACCATTGTTTTTGAAAATTTTCATGCATATCTACAATATCAACTATAATAGGATGTTTATGTTTTACCCTTAAAATACGTCCTACAGATTGAACTATATCTGTTTTGGGTGATACCATTACTAATGTTGCTAATGTTTTAATATCAAGTGCTTCCGCAGCCATTGCATAAGTTGCTAATACTATTTTTTTTGTTTCTGTTTCTTGTAATTTAACCTGTTTCATTCCGCCAATATAATAACCAACACTCGCGATTTCACGATAATTAATCGCTTCATATAAGTAGGTTAACAAAGATTTATTTTGACATAAAATCATTATTTGATTTTCTGGGTGTTCTTCTAATAAATCTCTTAATACGTTTACAATAAAATCACTTCTGGGTCCAAATGCACACAGTTTTACAATCATACTACTAAATTTTGTATTGCCTCTATAGTCCAATTCAACATTATTAAAATCTGGATCATCACTTTTATATTCAATCGCTCTAACACATACTGGATCGTCTTCTTCGCGTTTTTCTTCATATATTTTACCACCAATAAACATATACAATACCTTTGTTAGTTTATCTTTACGTTCTACTGTTGCCGAAATACCCAGCATATAGGGTGTAATCGTTTTAAATAACGTTCGTGAAAACTGTTCACTACCTATACGATGGACCTCATCTATAATGGTTAGTCCAAATGATGAAAATGCATTTGATGGGTATTCTTTATCGTATAATGATTGTATCATACCAATCACTACATCTTTTTCTTCAATATCAAACACTGGTCCTTGAATTTTACCTATACGAGCTGTTGGCAAGAAATCATTCATTCTTTCTATCCATTGATTCATTAGAAATTCTTTATGAACTAATATCAATGTCTTCTTTTTTAATTTTGAGATGATATTCAGTGCCATAATCGTATTATGGGTAACCGTGAAATCACCTAATACAAAACGACGATTTCCATCTATTTCAAATCCATAATAGTCATCTACTTCTAATTTTTCTAATTTTATTCGGCTGCTTAATGCGTCCTTTATTTGTTTTCTTGGATTTACTTTTTTTCTGGGACATTTTACTGGAATTTCATCTAATCCTTTACCGTGAATACATGTTCTGTAATATGTACCTTCTTTTTTTTCACCTTTATATATACAATGTTTTTTACATTCTTTTTTATACGCGGCAAATCCTAATGACCTTGCTATAAATATGATATCATCTAATAACCGTTCATTTTTTTGAATAATATCATAACAATTATCATGAACAGACCCATCTGAATCTATAATACCTGCTAACAATTCTAATTGTGTAGTTCTATCGTTACACTTATAATCATGAGGAATATGTTTATTTTGTATTAAATTGAGTTTTTTTAGTTGGTGTAATAAAATATTGGGGGTTCTCTTATTGTCTATTAATTTACCAGCGAACGAATAATGCAGAGAATGCCGCGTAGTATCACTATCATTACCCTGTCTAAATTTGCAATTTAATTGTTCAGCATAATTTTGAAAATATTCAACTACTTCATTTTCTTCTGTTGTAATCGTCGCACAATTTGAATCTCCATCACCTAACCAATATCCAAGTATATATGGGTCAATATCAACTTCTTTTGTAGGAAATATAATAGGAACCCGATAACCAACAAGAACTCCTCCTTTTCCGTGATATGATTTTGGTAAATTTAAATAATCCAATACAGAAATATCACGAATAGTTCCCTTTGGTGTATTTTTATTTACAGTAGAACTATACTTTAATGATAAAATGTGACTTTCATTCACTGTATATGAATCGCCTTTATTTGGTATGACTTTGTACATTTGCTCCCTTCCTCGTGCGAGAGTTAGAATATTTCTTGGGGTTGAATCATCCCCCATAATTACATCGCCTACTTTTATGTCTTGAACCATTTTTATTGTGCCATCATACATCATAATAGGTGTGTTTTCTGCGATACATTTACCTCTACCACAAGGTACTTCAAGAATACCTCCCCCGCCTGGTTGTGCATTATCTTTGGATAAAGGTTTAGATACATAATTACAATAAATATCTACTATTTTAACTTGATAATCACGCAATGAAAGTTCAAATGGAACATCTATATCATCTCCCTCTTCAATATCACATCTGTCTGGAACACCATATCGTTGAATTCCATAAAATCTTGGTAAATACATTTTATTATTATTCTCCCTATATACGGGAAATGCTGCAGATAGGTCATTCGGGTTACCAAACTGTGCACCAGGAACAAATGGTTTTACAAATAAATCTTTTTTCAAAAATTCTTCTTCTCCTTTAGGCAGTTCAGCCTTGGGGATTGTATAGCCCTTTTTCCCGATATAGGATTTTAAACGAATATTCTCTCGTTCAATTGTTGTAAGAATAACAGGATTGGTTCGTGATTCCTTTGAATATCCCGAAGTTTTCTTCATACTATCGTTAAATGTAGATGTATATAGTAATTTAGGACTTTTTAATTCAATTTTCCAAAGCACAAAATATAATACTATTGTATATAAAATGAAAGCACCCAGTTTCCTAAAAAACATGACACAATTAGAAATGGGCTTAGCCTTTTTGCTTGTAGTGTATATTGCTATGCCTATTGAAGCACCCAGTATGTTATGTGGTATGATTGACGGACCAATCGGTATGGTTGGTATTTTTGCTATAACAGTATACCTCTTCTTTTATGCAAATCCTTTACTTGCTGTTTTATACCTTTTTGCTGGTTATGAGTTACTACGCAGATGTAGCAATGTTACCGGTAAGGCTGTTATTATGAAACACACACCTACCCAAGCAAAGAAAGACAGTAAAATGGAGAAAATGAACCCACCTAAGAAGGAAACATTGGAAGAGCAAATGGTTGATATGATGGCTCCTGTTGGCAAAAGCGAACCTGCTCGTTTTATCAGCAGCGGATTCAGTCCTGTTGCTAACGATGTTGGAAGTGCTTCCATGTATCAATAAACGATTAATTATGTAATATCATTATTTGAAATTATATAATTTATATTAGTGTTTCCTTACTCGGTTTTTGAATTATTTATCACAAGCATTATAATTGGACTAATTACTGTCACACTTAATATAAGTGGTGTTATCCATATTGTACCATTAAAATATTTCACATCGGCTTTCTTATCTTCATCTGCATTCTGGTATTCAAGTGCATAATTAATTGATAATATAATAAAAAATGATACGAGAGCAAATAATAAATATGGCCAGAGCTTAGGCATTTGACTATTTTCTACGTTTTCTCCAAGAGCATATAACATCATCAAAAGTATAGAGAACCCACCTAACATACTAACATCTTTACCTTCTGGTTGGAATTTAGCATTTGATGCATAACTAGCAATTCTATCATCAGTTGTCATAAATTCTGGTAGAGTTTTGTTAAATTGTATAAGTGCATAACTGGCTATTGAAATTGAACTTAGAAACATTATATAATAAATACTGACTGAAGTAAAAAAAGAAACAACCAAATTAACAAGAACTATTATTATAGTTGCCATATCTGCATGAAATATATTCATATGCGCATCTGCATCTATATTAAACCTGTCAATAACAATAGACTTATACAACTTTGGTACCATAAAAAATGCTAATAAGACTATCAAAATAAACATGAAAAAATGTGTAATCATTTTAAATCCATCGATTTGCTCTTTATGCTTACTATACTCACTATCAACCGGTATATTTCTTAATGCTTGAACAGTATCGTCACTTTCACCCGTTGGTGAACAGTCTATCCAAATATCATTTGTCTCTTCGGCGTCATCTTCTTGATCAATACCTTCCATCAAACGAAATCCATCTTGATTAGAGGGTGTACCATTTAATAGGATAGTCTCACTTCCATAGAATAAAGTCTTATTGCTATTCGCATTTGTAGGATAAATACTAAAAAGATTAGTTTTGATCGATAAATTGGTTTTAAAAAATCTGGCAGTATCTTTATTCATTTCAATCGGTTTGGTAAAGACAAAAATATGATTCGTTTTATCAACATAATGAATTGAATGTGTCTGGCTGGGGATAACTGAAGATAAATCAAACGATTGTTCTGGTAGAAGTTCATTATTTATCATACGTACTAATTTATCAAGTGAATTATCTGTCGTATCTCCCTTGGGGTTTTCTTCAGTAATATTACTGTCAATTTCTTTAACTAAAAAACAAGTATATACCTTTTGCAATTGTTTGTTAGTATTAGTATGTTCAACGACAATTTCACCAACAATATTAGATTTATCAGTTGACGATATTCCCGAAATATTGCGGTGCAATAATCCAAATAAATATATAGATTTTGCAGTATATGATGAAGGAGATAACCCACCGTAAATAAAATTTGGTTCTTTATTTCTAACTTTGATTTGATAAAACGTATTCTTTTCTTGTATTCGCTTACCATCAACGTTGGGTAAATCTTTTTTTTTTATGGAATTTTTACTGTGATCATTGGTAAGAGCAGTAATATCGCGATGATTAATAGAAACTCCACTATATATGTATTTTATCTTTTCTTCTGTAGAAATATTATTTTCATTTATGTTAAAAAATGACATACCAAAGTAAACTATATAATAAACATATAGTTTAATTTTGTTCATATATAATATTCTCTAAATATTGATATATTAATTCATATTTGTCTGCATTTACATTTATACTGGTATATATTGAAATTGATTATTTTCATAAATAGTGGCATTAAAGGTATCTTTATAACCCTCAACGTATACAACATCCCCGTTATAAATATCATCACAACCATATTCACCAGTGCAACTGCGTCCATTTACACTAATAGGTAATTTTGTATTTAAATTTCCAGTACCAGATATAGTATAATATTGCCATTTATCACGACCAGACATGTGTTTACGTCCCATTAATGGTAAAATCATTTCATCACCAGAATAATTTGAACGTGTTAAAATACCCACTTGTTGATAATCATTATCTACACCACGTGTTTGTATATTTACAGGTATACCTCTTACATCTCCTGAATTACGTGGATATATAACTGGATTTTTTCCAGGAGGAGAATACGGGTCATTAAAAACATCTTGTCTACTTGCAATAGGAACCAATTGTGGTATATTAGAACTGGTATTTACTAAAACTACTTTATCACCAGTAATATGCGTTTTTTGATGAATACGATATTGGCTATACCAAACATATATAAAAAGCAATATAACAAGAATTAATACAAATAATGTCATATTTTCAATACATATAAGTCCAGGAACACACTTTTTACCCATTTATATTCTATTATGATAAAAAAAAACTAATATACGTTTGATGGGTCTCTTACATGTAGTTTAAATATTTCTTCAAATTGATGGCGTCCTCTACGCATTATTCCTCTACTTCTACCAAACAGATTGGGTATTTTTTCATTAAATGTAGTATTTACATCACTTGCTGTCTTTTTAATTGCTGACGTTTTTAAACGTTTACATAAATAACATTTGTCTCTTACTGATTTTGGCCAACCGATGTCATGAATTGATAACCCTAGATAAGTTGACGTTATACTATCCAGTTTATTTACTGCCGTTTTTATTTGTTCCTCTCCATAAGAGATATCTATGTTAAAAAGAGCCAAAATAATCCAGTAAACCAACTGAACTATACCATATACGATTGCTTTCACACAATAAATGATAATATCAACAATATAGTAAAATACACAACTGAAAAAATTTGAAGCAAATTTAAAGCCACATTTTGATTGTGTAGTAATATACTCACCTATATATTTACCAAGTAGAGCTATACTATCAGTACCCATAACAAAACTTTTTCCAATTGCATCAAACTCGGCATTTATTCCATTAAATATATTTTCAAATCCAGCATTTATATTTTTAATTCGTTTTGGTACAGAAGCCAAAAAACAAATAATACGTTTAAATGTTTCAATCATATATTTGACACCATTTATAACATCTTGAATAAAACCCATGATTTCTTAATAATCTATACTAATATACGTATACATTATTATTCTTATTTTTATGATATAATTAATGTACCTTATGTGGTTCTCGCGGTACAAGTACAGATACTTCATTAAATTGATTTTTAGCTCGTCTAAATTCTTTTGCACCACCATCTTTCATAATCTTTGGTATTTCTTTAGAGAATGTATCTTGCCATTTTTGTCCTGCATTTTCAAGTGCAGAATCTTTCAACCGTCTACATGAATAACAATCATCATAAATACCTTCAGTTATATACTTCAAATTAAATATTATATCAAAACCAAAAAAACTACTTATATATGTCATTCCTTCCGCCAGGGGTGTAAATAATACTTCGTTAGCATCTACACCAAATAAATAACCAACAAAAATGACAGGCAATGATATAATTGCATACACAATTTCACAAAATATTCGTATAAGATAGAATATAGCACATTTGTAAAAGTTCTTAATAAATTTCATTACACATTCTATACGGGTTTCTGCATATTCACCAGTATATTCAACTAATGTACCGGTTCTTTCAAACCCTATACTAAATGATTTACCAAGTGCTGCTACTTTTTTAGCTACACCATCAAATATATTTTCAACCCCTGATGTAATGTTTCGTGCACGCAGTGGTATTGATTCCAAAAAACATACTATCCTTCTGAAGTTCTCAATCATTTGCAGGATTCCACTAAACGCCTTCCTAAACATGCTTTCAATTGCATTTTTTATAGCGTCTGCTATCATTTGGGGAATACGTGATATCATACGGAATGCCCTTTTTAATTTTGTAAAAATACTCACCATGTTATATTATTTATATTTTTGTATACAATATTTACATACAAAAATATAGTTATTATGCACTAATCAAAATATATTTATTATGCAGTCTTCTCTAATTTTTTACCGTAATGTTCAAATTTTTCAATAAAAGTTTCTGCTTTTGTCAATAATGGGTCTATATCTTTCATGCCCGTTAATATAGAGTCTTGAATCTTTTGAAAATCTTTAAAATCTGTTTGTAAATCATCATACATTTTCTTTTTTTCTGCATCCTCAGCTATCTCCACTTCTCCCTTCTCACCTGCTTCCTCACCTGCTCCCTCGCCTGCTTCCTCGCCTGCTTCCTCACCTGCTTCCTCACCTGCTCCCTCGCCTGCTTCCTCACCTGCTTCCTCACCTGCTTCCTCACCTGCTCCCTCGCCTTCCTTTTTCATGTTTTCAGCACCTTCACTTATCAACTTAACAGAAGTATAATTCAATAAATAAGTTACACCAATAGCTACGGCTAATACAACAATCATGTTTTTGCTAAAAAAAGATACTAAAACACCAACAATTAACATGGTCATCACAGAGTTGAAATCTCTTGAATTAGCATACATTACGATATTGAATAGTGCTAAAATACATAAAGCATATAACACACCACGATTATACATTAATTTTTTCATAGGAACCTTCGCCATAACTTTTTTTAAACTTTTCATCATTCTACTGATAATATAATTTATATACCGAAATAAATTTATACTAAACCAATAATTCTATAGTTGAGTCCATATATTCTTCTTTAAACGGTTATAATAAACATCCATTGAATGTTCGCCTATACTCCAACATGTAAAAAACGTAAAATAATACCACGGATAATCATAATTATAAAATATAGCATATTTTTTATCAGTTAGTGTAATATTTATACCAACATGTGTAAAATTTATATTAGGTGCAGCAGTTACTATATCTCGTTTATTCGTAATGCGATAATGATTTAAATTGGATTGAGTATCAAACGCTCTTTTAAATGGAGTATTACCAACACGTGGACTTGCAAATGAAACCACTGTTATTTTATTAGGTATTTCTCTGGATAATTCGTACCCATATAAGGTAGATAAAGCACCACCAAGACTATGCCCTGTTACATATATATCATAATCTGGATTATGCCTTAATAAATCTTTTAATTCTATTGTTATTTGGTCATACATACAATCAGTATGTAATTGTGTATGAAATCCACCATGAACATATACATCATCATGTACGTGCGTTTTAAAGAATGCCAAATCATAATACCAATCATACTTACTTTCACTTCCACGGAAAACTACACAAATACGATTATTTGTCTCGCTTATTGTAATGCCTACTTGTAAATCTGTATTTGGATTACTAAAAAATTTATGAACCCTTCCATGAGGGGATGATTTGGCCAAATCATTAATTACATCCATACGACAATTATCTTGTTCATTATTTTCAACAACGTCTGCTACAAATTCTTCTATCGTGGTTTTACGGTCAACTTCATATGCTTTACCATACTCATATACTAATAAAGTAAGTTTTGCAAAATTCGTTATTTCAGCGTGAGTTGGTAATGTTCTATTCATTTATAATATTATAATACAAATATTTATACTTTTATAAATATTTATTTTTTAATCACTATTACAGGATTCATTATTATTATGATAACTGACTGGAACATCACCGCTATATATTTCTAATACTTCTTTAACTACTTCTTCACGTTGAATATCACTATTTCCAAATTCAACACTGGTTATACTTGATGACCGTTTACCTTTAAACTTATCTAAAAAATCGTCTAATCCATTCAGTTCATCATGGCGGTCTGGCTGATCTAAATCCCCAGTAATGATTAATCGGGTATTTTCACCTAAACGTGTTAATAACATCTTCATTTGTGATATTGTAGAGTTTTGCATTTCATCTGCAATAATCCAACAGTTTTTAAACGTACGCCCGCGCATAAACCCGAGTGGCGAAATCTCAATTGTTTTTTCCTCTATTAATGAAACCACATCTTTTGGAGATATAAATGTATATAGAATGTCATATATAGGACGAACCCAGGGTGCCATTTTTTCTTCTAATGTTCCAGGTAAATACCCTAAATCTTCATCAACTGTTACTGATGGTCGTGTAAAAATAATTTTTTCAACATTATTTGTTAGAAAATTCTTGACACCCATTTCTGTTGCAAATAGTGTTTTACCTGTTCCAGCTGGTCCAGTTGCTACTACAATTTTTTTTGTACGTTGATTTAATAAATTATAATAATCACGCTGTGGTCCATTTTTAGGTTTTGTAAATTTTTGTTCCAAACGATGTTTTTCTGCAGATGATACGTATTGTAGATTTTCATATAATTTTTTATTAGTAAAGGGTAACAAATCTGCTTCTTCGGGATTTTCATAACGATACTCTTTCATCATATCCTTTTCAAGCTGTTTTTTTGATTTACGACCACGTTTTTTGGGTTCACCCAGTGGGTGACAATCCAATTGGTTCATATATCTTAAATATAGTATGGACAGATACTATTATTTCATATTATTGTAAACTTATCGGTTGTAATAATTCAAAAATAATAAATATATTCGCCACATTTATCGTAATATAATAAAATATTATTTTTAATAAATTATTGGCTACAAATATGCAATTAAGTACAACAATACATTTTCTAAAACTATACTCATTATAAAGATAAATAGTTTTTTTAAAACAAGATAAAATCTATATAGTATAATATCTAGCAAGGTCTATGGCAGAAATTCCATCAACTGACAGTATCTTAATTCCTGACGATAATCGCTTTGTTATGTTTCCTATTCAACATGATGACATTTGGCAAATGTATAAAAGGCAAGTTGATTGTTTTTGGCGAGCTGAAGAAGTTGATTTATCCAAAGACATTAATGACTGGAGTAAGTTAAACACTGATGAACAACAGTTCATTAAAATGGTATTGGCGTTTTTTGCTGCGTCTGATGGATTAGTTCTTGAAAACTTAGCAAACCGATTTATGAATGACGTACAATTATCAGAGGCGCGTGCATTTTATGGATTTCAAATTGCTATGGAGAATATTCATTCAGAAATGTATAGTTTATTAATTGATACCTATATTCATGACAGTAGAGAAAAAACGAAATTATTTGAAGCTACCCAAAATTATCCATGTATTGCAAAAAAAGCAGATTGGGCAAAAAAATGGATAGGAGATGAAAGTAGTAATTTTGCATCACGTCTTGTAGCATTTGCTGCGATTGAAGGTATTTTCTTTTCTGCTTCATTTGCCTCTATATATTGGATTAAAAAACGTGGACTCATGCCAGGACTCACATTATCTAATGAATTTATCTCACGCGATGAGGCATTACATACTGAATTCGCGATATTATTATATTCAAAATTACAAACAAAACTAAATAAAACTCGTATATATGAAATTATTCAAGAAGCGGTTGCTATAGAAAAAGAATTTATTACCGAAGCTATTCCTTGTAGAATGATTGGTATGAACTCAAAATTAATGATTCAATATATAGAATATGTTGCTGATCGGTTGGTTTTACAATTAGGATATGATAAAATTTATCATTCACAAAACCCTTTTGATTTTATGGAATTAATTAGTATGGAATCAAAGGTAAATTTCTTTGAACGAACTAACTCTGAGTATGCACTTGCAAATAAAACAGTAGATGATGATGTTTTTGAATTCAAGGCAGATTTTTAAATTAAATAAAAAATTGATATAATTTATTATAATATTATAGTATTATAATAATATTATTAATATGCCGGCAGACCGTAATAAACATTGGACTACATGGATTAAATGGTTACCAATTGAATTACGTTTAACTATCTATGATTTTATAGATATTGAAACACGGATGCAAATGTTAACACCTCTAATCACAGAAACAATACGATATTTATATAGGTCAAAAGATACACTTAATCTTTTTCGTAAATATGAACAACTTATTTATATGCAGTTCTTTAAAAAAAATGATGATACAAGTGGATATTCTACAAGACCATATATTAAACAATTATTACCACCAACTACATTTTTAAAAAATAATGAAATCCAAATACACTCGCACCCAGTTATACAATTATTAAAACAAGATTTATATTTTTCCGCTTATATAAGACGTATTATTATGACTAATGACAATCCTATCTTCATTTATAAATATTATCATAATAATGTTGTTGAAAAAATACAAAGTTGTTTTAACCTTCTATCAACACTTGTATCATATAATAATGATTTTGACTATCAAATAAAACGAATACTAATTCGGTTTCTACATCATCTAACCAAAATTTCTAATAAGGTTAAAGAAGAAGAACAGGAACAAAGAATGTTAGTTTATGAACGTAAAATACGCCGTTATTACAAACGAAATATAATATCACGTATTCATATTCAATCTAATAAAATGCAAAAAAAAATAATGAAAACAAATAAGATTGCTGAGAAGAATAAAAAAATAGAAGCACGAGAAATGGTAAAAATGAAAAGGTTGTTTACTCAAAATGCAAAAAAGGCAGCAAAACATGCAAAAACGTTATTAAAAAGAAAAAATTGATAATGATCTAGTAATTATAAAAGTGTATTTATTATTTTATAACTATTTAGCATTATAGGAAATAAATATATCAATGAATGTATATATAAAATGAAAAGTTTTTTAAATAACATACCCAAATTATCACAAGATGAAACCCGTCGCAAGAATGCAGGAAGTAATGGTAAAACAATAAAGGACAATTTTACTGTTAAAAAATGTCCATTGATGGATAATTTTGAAAATATGGAATCAACAACATTCTGGAAACCATCATCCGGTTCTGCATTTACTCCTATGTCTAAAAAAACACCCGTTGCTATTGAAGCATTTAAGGAAACCCAGATTATAGATAAATTACCAAGCATTCAAGGAATAGATTTAAAAAAAAAGGAAGATAAAGAAAAGGAAGATAAAGAAAATTTTACAGGATTTACACCCGATAGAATTACCAGTATCTATATTGGTTCCCTCTCTTTAGTCGGCTTATTTATATTATTTCGCGCAATGAACAAAACAAAGTAAATTATATAATAAAATATTTATTATTACATAATTTTTTACTTATAATTGATAACGTTTGTATAACTGAAGGGCTGTTAATCCACCCATGATTTGTGCTAAACAATATGGCAAAACTTCATCTATAGGTAATTTACCAGCAGAAGCCATTGCAATTGTCACGGCAGGGTTAATGTGTCCACCCGAGATATTACTTGTTACTAATACAGCAAGGGCTAATGCAGCACCAATTGCTAAAGGATTTCCAGTTGCAAAGATAACATAAATAAAGAACGCAGCACCAAAAAATTCAACTAAATAACTGTACATTACACAATATATATGTATATTGTGAAAAAAATTGAAATTAACTACTCTTTTATCTTTATTACAATAAGTTCAATATGTTTGATTATTTACTTCTTATCGTTGGATTAAATATAATGTATGTATATTTGTTGTATACAAATCATATTATTCGTACCATGTTTAATGAACCCATGTATAGTATTTCTACAATAAATGAAAACTATACATTAACAAATAATACTTATAAATATCATCATAATATCAATGAAACTCGTATTAATCCGGTCACTTATATTTAATGATAACTCACTGGTGCATTATTACCATAAAAATTCTTTATATAATTATTACTTACTACGCCATTTACATTTGAATATTGAACTGGTGCATATTTACGGGTTAACTCGTTTGTAGAACGTGCATTTTGTTTAGGTAGAGCACCAGAACCACCTGCACGACAACGTCGTAATGCAGTATTCTGTACATTTATTTCATTATATGCAGTAAATGAATATAATCCAGCACCTTCATTTAATGTTCCTTTACCAACTGCTACATTACGACGATTTGCTACAATTTGGGAGGCATCACGATTTCCTAACCATTTTTTTTGTAGTTTTATATCATTTGTAATAGGGGTTGATGGAACTGTTTCCAAATAAGTTTTTCTTGACATATTAAATGTACTTTCATTATTACTTGTACTATCCTTTAGAGGCATTGGTTTAGCACCTGATAATGCACCATTATTTATATTTGTCTTACTATACATCATTTTAAACATATCACAATGATTCTATAACATAGTGATATAAATTATATTGTTTATCTTCCAGTGTAATTTTTATTCATAGCACGTAATTTACGAAAACGTACATAATCAGAGGAATCGGAAACGAATTTGGGGTTGCACGATGCACCGTCTACGCCGGAACCATCACACGCGCTTATTATAGAACCGATTGATGTTTTTGTTCCTGTTTTACCAGGGTTTATTTGGTTAGGTCCACCACATACATAATTTTTACGTATAAGGAAATCACCTAAATTGTTTGCTGCCCTAAATGGGGTAAGTATACGTTTCTTATTATTGATAGTACCTATTACGTTTTCTTGGTTCCATGATTTGCTTAATATTTTACGAGAGTTGGTTTGATCGCCATTTTTTTGAGGTATTAGAGTAGATGACATGTAATCTATTATATAGTATAGCACAATATTATTATAGCCATGAAATTATAATTACTAAATAAAATAAATAAAATAATACTCTTATAACATATATATTTCATTAGTATGCAGGAAGATACAACTCCAGATTCTAATAATAAATTATTAAACGAAGATAATAATAACTTAGATAACCGCGTTAACAATACAGATATGGATGAATTAACTCTCGCATTATTAATGAATAAAAATCATTATCGTAAATATGTTGCACAAACCAATCCAGAACAAGCAATTTTGGATAATCAAACTATTGATGATAAACGTAAATATCGTGAAAAAATATTACAAATTACTGCTAATATGATTGATTCACCTGATATGGAAATCTCTACAGACATCTACCAAATATTTAATACATATACTAAACATCTTATACGACATTTTAAAATGAAAGATGATGAAAGACATCATAATGACCAATATAATAATGAAGATGACACCTTATTTGGTAATATGAACGACGATACTGATACTTCATCTTATTCACAAAAGTCTACTAGTTCTCTGTGGAGTAAAGACCGGGTTGTTAAAAAAGGGAATCTACCTATTGCAAATTATGATATGCGTATGTTTTCAAACAACCGCTAATAAATTAATCACGGCATCCAATCTTGGAGATATCGTATTGAATTTCTCTTACTAAATCACTTGATGAAGTAATATAGTAATCTGGTAACAATGCGTGAATAAACGCTTGTATACTACCTATAGCAAACCGAAGACACAAAGACATTGAAAACCAAAAATGTTGCATGTAGGTCATACATACATTGTTAGGGTGCGTAAATGAAAACAAGTTGGATATAAACGGTAACATATGTTCTATATATTACCGCTAATATTTTTCTAACTACTATATAACTAACAATGGTATTATTTAGTGATACTATCAAAAAACACCCCTATAAAACAAACAAAACACCACAAAAAACACGAAAAACTATAAATACAAAAAAATCAAAGAATAAAACAAAATATACAGTAACCATTGCCATGATTATTCACGGTTGCATAATTACTACTGAGTTAAATCAAAATTATAATATAGATTTATATAATGCAACTGGTGATAATATTGATATATGTGAAAAAACTATTTGGGAATTTAACGATGAACACGAACGTCTACTAAAATATTTTCGTAAAAATAATCCAACGCCTGAAAAAAAATATTTTTTTGATAAAATGCCGTATGATAAATTTATAGGAAAAACTTCTAATGATTTATATGCAGGTGTTTGGTTAATATCTGTTCACGATAATAATAATCAATTAGTATTTCCAAGAGATAATGATTCACTTGAAACAAGATTTAATTTATTCAATTTAAATTTTTTAAACCGTTTATTTTTAGATTTTAATCGTGATAAAATCTCTTATACAGAGTTAAATTATGAAAAAATTTATAATACTGAATATAACGTTCAAGACTATAGTGAAATGAAAGATTTTTTTCTAAATGAACATAATCCACCACCTGAAAAAAATAATGAAGAATACAGAGATTTTTCTAATTGGAATGTCTCTGTAAATGATCCAGAAAATCCAACCCATATTGATAAAATTCGTTTAAGTTATTTTTTGGATAGGTTAAAATATATTTTTGGTGATAATGTGAATTTTCGTGCTTATGATTATACTTGTACAGTACCTTGTAACAATGCAGATGATATACAAATTAATTTACCTTTAAAATATTATGGCGGAAAGAAAACCAAAAAGAAAAACAAAAATAAAACCAAAAAGAAGAATAAAAGAAGACTATTTAATCTACGTAATATATAACTAACCATGTCAACAAAACGTAAAAAACAAAAGGTTACCAAAACCAGAAAATTAAAACCAATAAACTGTAATCCTATTACAAAAGGTAAAACAAGTGTTGGTATTAGTTGTTTAACTGATGATGTGTTATATAAATTAAAAGATTCTTTCAATACACAACATCGTAAAAAAACTATCAAATCTACAAGTCCTAAACAAATATGGAATGAATTAAAAAGCAATTTAAAAACATGCAACAGGGAAGATTGTTGGTTAGAATCCATTACAGATACTCAGGTAAAAAATAAACTTATTAAGGAATCTTTTGCACCTAAGCACCCTGAATCTTGGAAGAAAAACCCGGATAAATGGCTTTCCAATTTTGATATTGCAGCGGTTCTCAAACAGTATGAAAAATCTCATAAAAACTTTAGAATTATTGGACCAACACCTATTGATTTTGATACACGTCCACCCGAACATAATGGCACATGTGTTTGGGAAGAACTCTGTACATTTGATTTAAAATCATATATTGATACTGGAAAAACAAAAATAGGAATTGTATTTAATTTAGACAATCATACACAAAATGGTTCTCATTGGGTTTCTTTATTTCTTGATTTAGAAGACCAATTCATTTTTTATATGGATAGTAACGGTGAATCCATACCAAGTGAAATCAAATCATTAGTTACCCGTATTATTGACCAAGGATTGTTATTAGAAAATCCATTACATATTCATTTTTATGAGAATTGTCCTATGGAACATCAATATCAAAACAACGAGTGTGGTATGTACTCGTTATTCTTTATTATTACTATGCTTACCAATAAGACTGAGAAAAAGAAATTTAAGACTTATACAGAAAAAATAGACTTTTTTAAAAATAAACGAATACCAGATAAACATATGCATAGTTATAGAAAAAAATATTTTAATTCGTAATTTTTTATCATTATAGTATAACTTATATAATATAATGGGAACCATGTTTAGTGCTGCTTCTGTTGATGCTAATACAGATGATGTTAATAAATCTGCTGGTGCGGGTAATGATACTGAACCGACCGTTGAACCGGCTGCTGGTGCAGGTAATGATACTGAATCGGCCGTTGAACCGGCTGCTGACCCTTCCCAATACGGAGGCGAACCACGAGTCACCATAGATATATTTGGGAGTGAAAAAAAAAATAGCAAAGGATTCTTAATCAATGATATTAAAATTACTCCACAAAATATTAATTCAACTTTCTCCTCAAAAGACCAAGTAGAGCACTTTTTAGAAAACGTGTTTGGTTATGTTAGAAATAGTAATTTACCAAAAGATGAACAAGAACCTACTACCAATTTTTTCCATTCTTATAAAGAAAACATTAGTCTTAAACCAATACCTGCCATGGGAGGCAGTAAGAAAAAAAGGTCAAGAAAACATAAACTAAAAGACAGACATCGTAAAACAAAAAAACATTAACTAATTAACAAATATAGATATAATGACATACTTTTATACATCATGTCATTATATATTGTATCTGAAAATCAAGAATTACTATGGAATGTTATAAGTAAAAACTCATATATTCAAACATTTTTTTCACAATATACTCCGGATACAAAAGTTAATTGGTTTAAATCTATCGTTAGTAAATTTTATGACCAATATAAAAACCAAAAATTAACAGTAAATGGATTAAATCGTGTTAACAAAGAAACTATTTCATATATGATTCAAAATATACGAGAACAAACAACTCCCCAATCTAACCCTACATCACCTATCAATAATACTAATGTGGTTCAACCAGTTAATTCATATACTATAAATACCCCTCCTATTGTTAGTAATAACCGTCAAGAAATTTATACAAACCAGTTTGAACAACGCCAAACTGAATATGCCGCTATGAATAAACGCAATATTCCGGATGATGTAAATTTTACAGAAAATAATGATGACGGGGTTATTGAAAATATGGATACACTGGTTCAACAACAACTCAAACAACGAGAATATGATATGAATAATATTCCACCACCTGTTAATATGAGTGCACCGTTAAAACAACAAAATATCCATTCAATTGAAAGTGAACGACCCAAACTTCATATAGATACAGATTCTACCATTAATATTTCAATACAAGAGATTGAACAACCTACTCTTGATAAAAAAACGGTTTCTTGGAAAGATGAAGAAGATAATCAAGATAATGTATTTACTTCATTAAAAGAGAATATTGAATCAATTACACAAAATATGAACCAATTAACACAAACTGTAAAAACATTACAAGATGATATGAAATTATTACAAAAAACTCATGGTGATTTATATACACAAATTGTTCGTAATGAATCTAAGGCAACTATTGATAATATGTTAGAAAATATAGAAATATCACAATAATATAATTGCGGAAACATTATTAAACATAAATATTATGAATTATATATAATATAAAATTCATAAATGGAATTATTTGAACATACACTTTTTATTAATTTAGACCATCGTACAGATAGATTAGAACATATTACACAAGAATTTAGTAAAATGGGTATTAGTGCGGAAAGAGTTGCGGGAATTCAACCAAAAACACCAGCAATTGGATGTACACTTAGTCATATAAAATGTTTGGAATTAGCAAAAACACGTGACTATGAACAGGTTTTTATTTGTGAAGATGATATTACGTTTACCAATCCTGAATTATTTAAAAAAAACCTACAAAAATTTGTTGATAATGATACTATTAATTGGAATGTATTAATTGTTAGTGGAAATAATTGTCCACCTTTTCAAAAATTATATGAATATGCATCTCGTGTTTTTTACTGCCAAACAACTACTGGTTATATTGTAAAAAAAGAGTATTATGATACATTAATCGCTAATTATAAAGAAGGATTAGGAAAATTAATTCAAAATTCTACTAATAAACATGAATATGCCATTGACCGTTACTGGTTGAAATTACAAATGCAGGATTATTGGTATATTATTACACCATTAACTGTTACACAGTATGATAATTATAGTGATATTGAAGAAAAAACTACATATTATAGTAAGACTATATTGGATTTGGATAAAGAATGGATAACCAAACAAAGATCAGTCAAGCATATGCATTTAACGTAATTATTTATTTCTTTTTTGTTTTTCTATGACGTTGTGTTTTGTTACAACGTTTTACGCCTCGCTTTTTCGTTCTTTGCTTTTTACGAGTTCCTTTTCCTCCTTTTTTTGCACTTACTTTACGTGCTCTATGTTGAAGAAGACGGTATTGTAAATAATCAAAAGAATCATTGTTTATTGCATTTTCTAATTCATCCAACGTATCATTATATTCTAGAAGTTTTGTATCATAATCAACATATGATGGATTGTTTTTTTCAAATAAGATTAATTGACGTCCATGTTGCTGACTCTTTTTTTCAGTTGCTGCCTTGGATGCATCCAACTCATCCAACATTGGTATATATCTGTTATTAGCAACTTGAGTATCACTTTTATTTTTTGTTTTACTCTTTGTTACATTTATTTTGTCAATCATAGAATTTATTGTTGCTTTAATTGATTGAACCATTATAATTTTTAATTTTAACAATGTTTTTTTCGACGATGTATCATATAAGTCTGCATATTTACCAATTAATTGATTTATTACCTGAAAATGAGTGCCAATTATTCCATTACTGTAATCGTCAAATTTGATATACTCCTTTTCTTGTTTTACTTTATTAATTTTTACTCGCGGTTCCCCAGGTGTTTTACCTGATTGAACGTTAGCTATACAAGCTTGTATTCTTTTTATATATGTATCTCTAATTATGGCAGTTTTTAAATTATCATTATCTTTTATTTGATTACATAAATGATGAGAATATGCAAATTCCATTAAATATACTTTTAATAATGCAATAAATTTATAAATATCTGTTTCATTTTTATTTTTGTTTATAAATGGGTTTAATAAATTATCAAATTGAGCTTTTAGAAATCTTTCAGGATTTTGATACCATGTCTGACCATTACAATTTATATACATATATAAGGGTTTCGCTTCTATCTCGTCAGAATTAATATATGTTTTCCATTTTTCTAATAACTGTGGATATTCTTCATTAATATTATGAACTTTTGTATAAAATTCAATACTGGGTAATTTATGTTCCATTTCAGGAACAACTTGTAGTTCATTTACTAATTTACCTCCACATAAATAACAACATTCATTTTTTGCATTCAACTTAGTACCCCATACATTCTCAAATTGGTTGTCTGTTGGCATATTTCTTTCACCAATATCTCTTAATTTTGTTTTTTCACCTGAATCTATGTGTTCTTTTTTCCTTTCATTAGTACTTAAAATAGCGTTAATTATATCATCTACATTACTACTTCTTGCTCCAGTTTCAAGCATTCTGTTACCATGTTTATTTTTTAATTCTGGTAACTGTAAAATCATATCAGTTACCATTGATATATTTGAACATTCACTGCTGCCTGATTTACAAGTTGTTTTTATTTTACTCTCGTCAATTATTGATAGGATATCTTCATCGTCGATGGCATCATTATTATGTAATGCGTTTTCAAATGTTTGAAATGTTTTTTGTACGTGTTCTTTTGCCACATTTTTTGCATCATCTTTATTAGTTGCCGCTTGTAAAGTAGCATATATATTGTTTAACCTACTGTTAACAACCATAACTGCATCGGGTGTATCCTTTTCCTCTATTGATTCTTCCTCCATAGCTTGTTTTGCACCTGGTGATTCTTCTTCGTCGTGTGTATCATCACCTGAAGATGAATTGTATATATTGGATGGATTTAGTATATTATCTATTATCTTCCCTTTTTCTTCATGATTTGCACGTTCATAAGCATTTTTTATTACTCTATAATTATCTTTTAATGTTTGATATGATGATGAAGTTTTGTCTGTTGGTTTTTGACTTTTTATAATATTGGACCATTCCTGAAGTTCTTTTTGTTTTATTTCTTCTTTTATTTCTTGTTGTCTTTCATTCTCTAATCTCTCTAATCGCACCTGATTAAAATATGGACTGCATTTGACCGTTTCTTCACTATATTGGCTCTCCTCACCTAATTGTGTCCATCCTTCATTAGAACCTTGAGACATAGCACTAACACATGAACTAGGTGGGTTTCTTTCGGTAGTACCTCTGTTTGAGATAGTATGTATTGGTGAATTATTACTATCAAACTCCTGAATATGGTTCGTATCTGGGATTGGTGAACCACTACTATTAATGGTTGTCACCAAATTATCAGGTCCAGTTTCTGGTGATGCAGCCGTTTCTGTAGACCGTTGGCGTTTCGTTGTTGATTCTTGTAATGAACCCCTTTTTTTATTAGGCCACATATTATGAATTATTATATATATAATAACAATATATTTCTAAACAAAATTATTTATCATTCTTCAGTAGCATAAATGTAGAAAGAACACTTTTATTTTTTTCTTCATATTGCATTGTTTTTAATTTATCTGCATATTCCTTTTGCATCATTTGTTCTCGGTATTGTGTATTTTGTTGAGCTAATATACGTTCAGCCTCTTGTTTCTCAAGGGGGGTCAATGATTGCTTACCACGTTCTCGCATCATATGGTCAACAGAAGAAAATTGTTGTACTTTATGAATATCTTTCTCACTAACATCAAATACTGTTTGGTCTTTGTGCACTTTACGTAAATCATCAAATTTTAATTTACTAAAAGGGTCACTTGTCACATATATATCATTACTTTCATCATCATAAATAGAATTGCCAAATTCACTGTTCACATATAAGTTCTCAACACCACGATGTTTTACCAAACTTGTTTGGTTATCTCGCATGTTATCAATAATTTGTCCCATATTTTGACTATTCACTTTTTCACTTGTTTCATATATAGGAGATTCATTTGTAAACCATTGATTTCTTTCAGTATTTGGTTTATTTACCATATTTTTATCAAATAATTGATTAAATGTATCATTAAATTGTTGTTTATTCATTGATTGAATATTTTTGCTTACTTGCCGTGTGGTTTCTTTATCGTAATTTTGATGCCCTACCTCATAATTCTTTTTCTCATTTGATATTTTTGCGTTTTGTTTATTCTGGTTCTCATAAAATTTCACTACAATATCAAATGCCTTTTTATAAAACAAAAAATACTTTGGCTCTAACTTTGATTTATCAGGATGGGTCATTAATACTTTCTTTTTTGCACGTTTCATATCTTCCAAAGTAATTGAATAAGTCAAATCAAATAACCCAAGTAATTCTTGTAAACTATACATATGAATGTCTAAGTTATAATCCTCTTGTTTTTGCATATTATAACTTAATTGAGATAATTATATATATGTTCTTACATAAAATATATATAAAAATAAATCTAATTATTATAGAAATGGGACTACCTATTATAACTCACTATGAAAATAGACAACAATTTTTATCTTCTCTTGGTAATAATCCTGGTTTGATATTTGTTAAATTTGGAGCCGAATGGTGTGAACCATGTAAAATTATAGAAGATGATGTTAGTCGTCACTTTCTTTCTATGCCAGATAACGTACAATGTGCTATAATTGATGTTGATAATAGTCTTGATGTATATGCATTTTTAAAAAGTAAAAAAATTACACAAGGAATACCTACTATTATTTGTTATAATAAAGGTAATACTCATTATGCACCTGATGATGTTTTTTCCGGTACCGACAAAAATCAACTTGGACAATTCTTCAAACGTTGTTTAGATGAATTATAAACCGGATTTACATATATAATGTATATTTAATTGGATATGCTATTGGATTACAATCCATTTCTATATCTACACAACATGTTATATCATAAGAATTATGTAACAATCCTTCTATTTTGTTACATGGATTCTTAATGTGCATTTTTGCTATTAAATTTATATATCTAATTAGATTCATAGTGGTTTGGTAAAAATATAAATCTCTTTTTGAAAAGGATACATTATAAATACAATCATATAATCCCATTTTATACCCATACCATTCATAATAAGTATTTTCATATTTTGTTTTGTATAATACATTTTGTATAGCCTTAGGTATCATTAACTCATCTTCATATTCAGTCATATTTGGTTCATTCATAAATTTTATATAATTGCATAACATCATATTTAACGGAGGAATAGATTGTTTGTTTACCAATTCCATTATTCTACCAACGACCGTTTGTATATTTCTATATGTACACTTCATATTTATTAATATACAATCCATATTATCAGTAACTACCTCATTTATTAATCGCGTATTCATATCCATATCTGCCTGTGTAGGAAAAATATCAATTATTATATTTAATATATGGGAAGTTTCTGGTTTTGTTCGTAAAAACATAGGTACCATCTGTATAACTGCATTTGTATCGACACGAGTTGTTAATGTATTTGAACCTGCATTGAAATATACATCTTGGTTATTGAATTTTGAACCGAATGATGTATACACATATTGGTATGGTTGTTTTGTTTGTATAAATGCATTAAATGCTGTTATAAAATTAGTTTCATCAGTTGTTATTAACATGTTGATATAATATTATTATAATATTATATCAAATTATCAATTTTTTATTTACGATTTCTTTTTGTTTTTTGTTTCTTAATAGGATTTTTCTTATTTTTTCCTTTTGTTTGTTTTTTTTTACCACCATATGCTGGATTTTTGTTCGGTAGTGATTCAGTTGTTTTTGGTTGTGTATCAGGTGGTGTATCTGGTGTTACTGGAACTGCTACTGGAATATTTTTGTCATTTTCATTAAATGGGTTCAACGATTTTATACTATCTATAGTTCCATTTACGGATGGAATATTCAATCCATCTATTACACTTGATGTTTCACTGGATTCTGGCGGTGCAAGTATTATTTCATTATCAGTATCAGCAATTGTTGCATATGTTAATACGAGCGTTGTCACTCCTATAAATACATAAGACATCATAGGCATATGAAAATTATTCATACTAAAGTTATACTATTATGATATTTTTATTCACTATTATTTACAATAGTACTATCATATTTGTTTTTCCAGACTTGCTTTGTCTTTGTACGTAATCTACAATTCATATGTCGTTCAAATTGTTCAGGACTATCATAATACAATGTATCCAGATTATTAGTACTATCATTACCTGCGTACCTGACTTTAAAATATTGGTCTTCTGCCATTGCACCACCGACTCTATCATATTCTGGAATACCTGTAACTGCATTACGAATAAGATTACCAGGAATAGTACCCGTTGCAAAATATTCCAATTTATTTTTCTTTGTTCCAATACGTTTATGACCAGGATCAGCACTAACAAATTTACCATTTTTCTTCACCTTTACCTCTGTAAATACAGTTGAATCTTCTGAAATAATTGATGCATTACCTGGATACGATGTGTTATTATATTCGTCCATGCTATATTCATCATTATTATATTCATCATTGTTATATTCATCATTGTTATATTCGTCCATCTTTAAAAAACTTGGTTGGGTTAATGCTAATAAACGGTTGTAAGTTTACTATGTTATTAATGTATAAAGATTATTCTTTATGTTATTTCGCATAATTAATTGATTGCGAATATTCGTGTCAACTTTTTTAGAGCTTATTGTATATAATGTCATTCACTTCTCAAGAACAACGCAATTTCGTTGAAAAACATTTTTTAAAAAATGGTATAGTTAATCATATACCAGACGAAATTGACAGTATTGTTGACCCATTTATACCCAGTCAACCGCCTAAAATAGATACAAATACCATAAAAACTGAAAATATAAACACTTCATATAAATATTTAGATGATTTAATGTTGTCAAATGACCTTATTTTATTTCCACGAAATCTATTAAACGACTATAAAATACATATATGTCCATTTTCGGTAAACACCAAATTAGAAACTCCTTTTTTACAATTTATGTTTAGCAAAAACAATTCACAGTTTATTTTTCCAGTATTTGATTTAGATATGAAAAGTATACAGGAATCCAGTGTTTCAAAAATTATGTATTCAAATGATGATGATGATGATGATGATGATGATAGTGACTCAGAACAAGAAGAGAACAATTCTGTTAATAATGAGTTTTTACATCAATGTATTCGCTTTTTTCATGATAATATTTTAAAAGAAACTGATATTGATGATGATACTGATATTAAAACCAGATATAGAGGATTTATGGAACAAGATGACACTAATAATTTATATGTATTTTTTGATTGTACTGATTTGCATATTGATGTATACAATAATAAATTTAAAACAAATGAATACGTTTTCGCTATTGTAGATGAAATAAACAAACGAAAAATTAATGATGTTTACATAGACAATGATATTATTACGCTATTTCAAAAAAATTCATTTATTACCGAATTAAATACAAGGAATGGAGAACCTGTCGTAATGCCAATAATTTCACATATATGTAGTGAAAATGACGACAAAAACTATATAAATTTATACAATGATGTAAATGAAAACGATACAGATGATATATTGTTGATTCCACCACAAATTAATCATCCAATTTATCATGATACTTATGTATTTTCTACAAAGGCATTGAACGGTAATTACACTAACATTAAACGTTTTGCATTATTTTACGAAGAACTTATTCAAGAAACCGAGAACATGGAGATAGAAACCGAAGAAAATGACAAAGAACCCGAAGAACCCGAGAACATGGAGATAGAAACCGAAGAAAATGACAAAGAACCCGAAGAACCCGAGAACATGGAGATAGAAACCGAAGAAAATGACAAAGAACCCGAAGAACCCGAGAACATGGAGATAGAAA
>Ga0228614_1000156_pt1 | contig 42482 bp, 60 predicted proteins | sample 15DmetaG_FD_190531 | JGI IMG/M metagenome (GOLD analysis project Ga0228614, IMG submission 190531) | Seawater microbial communities from Monterey Bay, California, United States - 15D | ecosystem: Environmental > Aquatic > Marine > Coastal | place: USA: California | collected 2016-10-13
AGTCACACGCAGGCATTGTCTTAATGCGGGGTTTGTAATTACCCTCTTCATCCCAGTGTGGGTACTCCTTGTCTACTGCAAAAGGACCCTTCATGATACCGGTACCAAACAAAGCACACTCAAAGGCTGCTGTACGGAGCTTCTTAGAGGCATTAGACTCCTCCAACTGGTCATGGATCTTCTTTTCCATCTTCTTAGCAGCTATCATAGCTGGGTATACAGTAATTTCAGTCGCTGTTGTACCAGGACCTTCCTTCAACGTATCCATAACCGGCTCTAGTTTAGCCTTCATAGCCCCAAGACGCTCTTTAAGGTCTACAACCGTCTCACCTGGGCGTAGTTTGGTGTCTTCTGGTGACAGTTGAGGCTCTTTAGCCTTCTTCATATCATCATTTGACTCGAAATGAGCTGATTCTACGATACCTTCAGGTAAAGAAGTTGGGTCTACGGAGATTGGGAACTTATTATTACCGAAAAGTACCTCTACAAGCTGACCATAGGCTGCCAGAACCTTTGTTTTGGTGACTTTAACGAAGATACGGGACTTTTCAGTCGATGTAAACTGTACATCTGGGCCGTAGAGGCCACGGTAGTTACGGTAAGAACGTACCCAACGTTGTTCATCGGTGTAACGGGCTGTCTCAGCCTTGCTAAACCGTTCTTCCACGAAAGAAACAACAGCGCCTACAGGCTCATCAGTATAGTCACCCTCTTTAATGTCCTTCACAAAAGAAGAATCAGACTCTTCCATGTTGTGTTCAATCTCAGTGGCGTCTGTTTCGAAGTTATCCATGTCTTTTCCTTGTGAGTCTTAATACCCAAACTTTGGGTCGGAGGCCTGAAAGCCTGATCTTTGTGCGTTAGGGTCGTAGTCAAAGAGACTACTGCGAGGTCTTGTCATTAGGCCGTACCTCAGAGCATCGTAACCGTGGTCAATAGGGCTCTTTGTATCTACATCTTCTGGATTATTCTTATCAAGAGGAAGAGATGGGAGTTCGGAGATGATGTTACGGCAGGTGTTGAAGAATACTAGTCTGGGTTCTTCTGTAAACTCGTCTACTTGCAGCCTGCGGTGTATCTCGTTCTTACCTGCGATACGGGAGCCTTTTGAACGATCTGATGGTCTCCAGCGACACCCTTTCATGATCATCTGCTCAGCTAGTGAGGGGCCTGTATCCCCTCTGTTATGCCAGAGGGAGCTATCAAGGACGCCGTAGCGTATCTTATCACCTGCCTCAGCTTCTAGGATCATCTCTGCCAGGTCTACAGCTGTTACCTTGCTGCAGTAAAGCTCCCGATAGATAACGATCTGCTCAGAAGGTGTTACAGCGAACCAAAGAACCGCTGTCATTGAACCATAACCGTAGTCACAGGCTCTGAACTTAGGCCAACTATTTGGTATCTCGTAAGGCTCTACTACGTGTTTTAAAGTACTGAACTCAGAGAAAGCTGAACCTTCGGAGATACTCCAATCACCGTCGAGGAGTTGACGCCGTTGATGTTCAGGCATTGAAAGAAGGTTAGCTTCATACATACCATCTTCTGATAGGTACGGGTTGTTAAACAGGTTAGCTGGGATGAACCTACGTTTAAAGAGAGGCTGACCCTCCCTTGAGTGACCCTTAGGCCATGCGATTACTTCACCGTGTTCATCTGTAGCATGGAAGCTAGTGTTAGCTGGTGCTGGGTCGATGAACATCTTCTTAACCCAGAAGTGCCCTGGACCACCAGGGTTGGTTGTTGCTCTCATATACAGGGGTAGACCTGAGGCACTGGTCGTACGTAGACGGGAGCGCATGTAGTTCCAGGCGAAAGGAGAAGGCCACTGTGTAAGTTCATCGAGGCCGATCCAGTTAAAAGCCTGACCTTGGTAACGCATAACGTCATCATCGCGGTCTAGGTATGACATCCAGAGGGTAGCTCCACTAGGTGCCACCCATGTCTTATCTCGCTCCATAAACTTGATACCAGGGATAGCCCGTGGGTAGAGTTGCTTAGATACTGAGATGAGTTCACGTAGTTCCTCTGTTGATCGACGAACGAGGAGACCACGGGACTGAGGGTTATTAAAGTAACGTACAGGGTCAGCAACCATTGCGTAGGACTTACCACCACCGGCTGCACCCCCATAAAGAACTTCTTGTTCACTGGCTGCGAGAAAGTCTGTCTGAGGACCCTCGTTAGGGGCAAAGATAATATCCTGGGCCGCTTGAATATCTATGTCAGCTGGTTTAGCTTTCGCTGGAACCGTCAGAGGAGTCTCCTCCTCCTTCTGTGTTGTCTCTAAGGCTTCTGGTTCCCGAGCCACCGATTCTTTCTTCTTCGAGCTTACGTGCCGTTTCTGCGGCTTCTTTCGCACGTCTTTCATAGCTTCGATAGGAGTTGGCTTTGTTACGCCTTTGTTCTTCGATTGAGACACGTTTATGTAATCCTACATGTGAGATATAGCGGCCTGAGTTCTCAGAGAGCCACCTAGCTACCATACGGAGACTGTACTCCGCTAAGTACTTCTTGGCCTGCTCGAGCATCTCTAGCTCACTGGGGATGGGTTGGAGGAGGTTAGGGTCCTCGGGGTCTTGTTCGTATCCAAAAGGTACATGTCTTCCAACACGTACGATAGGGTACCACTCCCCGTCTAATCCCTTTTTAGGAACCTTCCATGATTGGCCCTTAACTTTGGCCTTGAAGGAAGGTGCTTGTTTTCTAGCCATCTTATATCACACACACATTAGTTTGTCAAGTTATTATTATTGTTGTTATTACCACTTAGCCTTGTCAGCCCAGTAAGCTGCACTCATCTTGCCCTTACTGATGTTCTTGCCGTGCCGAGCCTTAAAGCTTGCACGTTTCTCCTTCATAGCAGCAGACTCACCAGCTTTAGGCTTACCTGCTGTCTTAGCACCCTGCTCACCAAAGCGGATAGTCTTAATCTTGTCACCCTCTTTAGCGACTACAACATGGGACTTCTTAGGGTGGTTAGGTGTACGTTTAGGTTTGTTGTAACCAGATACACCTGCACGTTCCAAACGTGGGTCCTTCTTAACAGCCATTAGTCTTGCTCCTTCTTTGAAGGTAGAATAAAGACTGGCTCCCTGCTGGAGACCTCTACCTTTTCCGTCTTAGTAAACCCAGCACGGTCCATAAGGTCCTTGGCTGCATTCATCTTTTCCTTAGCACCCAACATATCCGTGTCTCCCATGACTTTGAACATGGTATAGGCAGCTTTAGTTGAGCTCTGTGCAATGAACTTACGAGTTAGTTCGTAAATCTCATCGGCCAGCGCTGCTGTTACAGTAGAGGTCGGCACGTTATCAGAGTAACCAGCTAACTTCTTAGCCTTAAGGGGGTCACCCTCTGCTTCCTCAAAGAGTACAGACAGGAACAATTCCTGCTTTTCTGTTAATTCACGTTTAGACACTATAGGCTCCTAACTGGGTTGTAGAAGAGTTTACCAGAGACACTGACGTCAAAGGTACCCCCGTTCTTGAATACTACTAACTTATCCCCTGCGTGGAGGTAGATTGATGACTTCTCCGCAAGCAGGTATGTATCGTTACCTGCGATAGAGTGTTGTCTAAGAAGGTAGTAGTAGGTGTCATCATCGAAGTGATAGACCATCACATTGACAGTGTCAGTCGTCCCGCCATTCGTACAACTCAAGAAGGTGATCTCTGCATCGTGGTTCAAGGGTGCGACGAAGACTACGTCAGCCCCTGCGTCAGCTGTAGTACTCGTTACAGACTTACCTTCAAAGAAAGTAGTATAGGAGGGGTTGGACATACCTTACTCTTCCCAGGCTTCGTTGACGTCAGGAGTTGTTGGATCATCAGCCTTAAAGTGGCCATCCTCATCACGTGCACGTTTCTTCTTCTTAGCTGGTTTCTTCTCAACCACTTTAACACTCTCAGCTGCAGAGAGTTCACAGTCACAGATGGCGACCATCAGGTCATCGTCCTTGCAGTCAAACTCACCATAGGGGTTCATACTTGCTAGAACGTCACCACGTTTATTTACGATCTGATCAGCTGTAAAGAAGTAACCCTTCTTGTTAAGCTCTTTCTCATGTTCCTTAAACATCATTATTTCTTGTACTTCCTTTGTGAGGGTGGGTTAGAGGCCCCTATATTCTTACCATACTTCTTAGCATTTGCCTTACGGGAGAAGCTACGGTTGGCTGACTTAGGTTTGGCCTTCAGGTTCTTAGTGGAGTTGTCAAGGGGGTTGCGGTTCTTATGGTCCACGTCCTTACCGTCTCCTTTAGAGACAGCCCCTGTTTTCTCCAGCTTACGGCGGGCCGCTTTACGAGAGGCGTTAGCCGCTAGGTTAGACTTAGAAGACTTAAGCTGGAGCTCACGTTCCCTCTTGTAGTCTCTTTTCTTATCTGCCATTTCTCTCAGTCCTCAAACAAAGAGATGGAAGTGATAACAGTACCGTTGAGTAGTTTAAACTTAGTTGAAATGGAAGCGGGGTCCATGTTCCAGCACCCAAAACAACAACCACACGGTTCTTTCTTATTAACCCAACAGCCCATTACTTATCACCTTTCTTAAAGTTATCTATCATCTTCTCGCCACTACGTCCTACAATGTAACCACCAACACCAAGTGTTAGAAGGTTCCAGAGCTGATCAGGCAGCTCGAGGAGGTTGTCCATAATACTCGGGTACCCAATGGCGATGATAGGGAACACAAGGTAGTTCATAGCGATGATAGCAATAGCCACTAACATCAGGAGGGGACGCCAAGCTGATGTGATCCAGTTGCTTGACTTAGCTTCGGCAAGGATAATCTCCCCACGTACCTTCTCCAAGGAGTCTGTGTGCTCCAAGAGAGCTAACTTAGTCTCACGTTCAATCTCAGCACGTTTGTCTGAATCAGGTATTATCTTCTTCAGAACGTCACCTAGGATAGGCGCTAGGATAGGGAGGAGTACCTGTATCATATTAGATCCTTTGAATCTACTGTAACGAAAACCTTGTCAATCTTAGCCCCATCACATAGATGTCTTGTTCTTATTTCAATCTTATCGTAGCTTGTGTCGGGTAGCTTGACCTTGATACGGAGGGTGTGACCCCCTTCTACCCTATCGTAGCTAAACCCACGATCTACCTCGTCCCTTACTACAACATTCTCCCAATCCAGGGCGTAAGTCTGACCTAGATCATACCCAAAAACCTCTAAGCGTTGAAAGGAGCAATCAGTTTTACGGAAGTTAGCGGTTATGGTAACTGCTGTGTCTGTCTTAGCTACTGAGACCAATTGAACATCAGTGTAAGGTCTGACTTCAAAGAGGGAGGACCACGGTGACATGAAGACAGTACCTAGTACCACCCCTGTTACCATCTCCTTCCAACGTACTTTCTTCATTATCTGACCAGGCCACCATTCACTACCCAGGTTACAAAAGATGCAATGAAACCACCACCAAGAACCCATAACCCACGGCTAACACCGCTAGAGAGGCTGTTGATCTTAGTCTCCATATTCTTTACTTGCTCGTGTAAAACAGCATTGTCTAGTTCTAGATTACGTAACCTCTCAGCCACTTGTTCTTCTGACATAAAGGTCCCTCTCTCTTTCAGATATTATGCTGGGTATGCAGCCCAACGTAGTTCAAAGTGAGGTCCATCTGGAAAGGACTTCCAATCACCACCCCAATCCATATCTATCTTTAGTTCACCGGCTGCTTGCTTCATAGCATCAGCTAGTTTGTAATACAGTGGCCAGTCCCAACGAACTGTACCACCTACCCAGGCACCAATATCAACAGCATGACCTGTGAGGTGACGTGAGTTCATTGTTGTGGAGGCACCCTTAGCTACGAGCTTCTTCTGTCGTGCTACGGTACGCATACCCTCTAGGACAGTGAAGTCTACCTCTGTGAGTTCGATAGCTCTTTCAACAACACGGACTAGATCGGGGTGAACCCCTTCCAATCTCTTCTTGCTTCTGCTACCTAAGCTATAGCCCATTAGTCTTCCCAGTCTCTTTTAGTATTCGGTTGGTGGACATCTCTGGCATCTAGGAGTCCTTCAAGATACATGGAACGCTCCATGCGGTCTAAGGTTACCCACTCACCTGTGTCCTGGAAGTATTTCTGTCTGACGTAGAAGACCTCACTACGAGGTATGTGCATAGTCTGCAGAGCCTTTATGTCATCCCCTGCGAGAGCACTAAAGAACCGCCCCAGGATATCATCCTCGTGTCCATGTGTACGTGCCTGCTCTGGGGTCTTCATGATTCTAATGCCTATGCCTCTAACGGGTATCTGATCTTACATTGCCTCAGTTATAACACAAGGCGTACTCTAAGTCAAGCAGAAATACTACCCTAGCTATGCTAAGGGTCCTTCTTCTTCTTCAATTTTATTGAATAGGTGCGACAAAGGAGCTAAGTACATACTTAAAGTATGACTTGGGTTGGACATGTAGCCGCGAGGTCAACCCCTTAAGCATACTTAAAGTATACTTAAAGTATCTCTTATGTTCTTCACTTATGTTCTTCATCTTCTAAGTTATATCTTATTAGGTGAAGGAGTTTTAGTGTTCTTTAAGAAATACTATAAGTATATTATACCATAAGTGTGTTTAGGTGTCAAGCTAAAAGCGACAAGGTAGGTGAAAATAGGGAAGATCTCCCACGAAAGGCCCTTTTAGCGGGACAATCTCCTGTCTCTAACGAATGTCTCTAGTGGACGCCTCTAGTGAGGAAGGTGCTCTCCTTGGAGTTGATTGGGTTAACACAACGTATACATATAGGGCTTCAGCCCCTTGTAGGTTACCAAAGTGGTTAACAGACTTAAAATACCCCCCTCTGTCATTGGTCATGTATAATAACGCAGGGTACCCCACTGGCCCCTCTACCCCCCTCTTATACATTCCATTTGTCGCATATGAGAACCATTCGCAAGTAGCTGTATACATTCAAGAAACACTATATGAGAACCGTTCGCAACTAGCTATACACATTCAAGAGTTTGAATATATAGTCTGTCTCTCCGTATACTGGGGCACTTGCCTAGACTTGGTATTCTTTACAGTTTTCGTAGGGTATACGAGCTGCCATTGGATTTTGTATATGTATATTACTACCCGCGCGATTATCCTTAGATAGATAGCACCGAGCTGCTTTCTCACCTGCTAACCTATTGATTTTAAACGATAATCGAAGAAAGTTAGTATTTTATTGCATTTCTTGTTGCAATATCAATTTCAATCAGACTATAAATGTTCATCGGCAAGCAAACACCGACACACACTAACACCAAGTCACTGTGTCAACCTGAGCTACTGAGCAAGCCCTAGCACTCAAGAGGGGCACGAGAGACTAAAACAAAATGTTGACACCTTAAATAGTATCTGCCACCTTGAATAGGCAAAACGAGGTTAGACCTAAGCAACACGAAACAGGCGGCGAGGCCTAAGAGTTGCGGCGATGGATTAATCTTATGAGGGGAAACCCGAACGCTGTTTGACATTGTTAATATATAGCTTGATCGCCTAAGGTTTACCCCGATAATGGCCTGAGGATAGAGCTAGGGTAGGCTGCACAGTAAGCAGATACGGACGCCCTAGCTCACCTTAACACTCTAGCTTATTCACTGACGTTAGCATGAATGCTCGTGCTAATCTCTTAGGATAAACTCTGAAAGGATAATACAAATGCAAAGCTTCAAGCACAAAGAGACTGGCAAGGTATTTCAGTTTGAACGGGTTGAACATGGTGGAAGCGTTCTAGCACCACCACCACATGGCGGAAAAACTATGGTCTATGGCCACAAGGTTTATGTGGGCGATGTAGTGGGTCAGGGCTGGCGTCATGCGGTTGTTCTAGCATCGGTCGCATATGTGATCACTGATGAAGTAGAACGTGACGGGCGCACATGGTGGGTCTCCGAGAAATGGCCTATCGCAATTCAGTGAGCTTTGATTTATTGGGTGCATCTTGCGGGGTGCATCTAGATAAACCAAAACGTAAACTTGAAAGGAAAGACAAATGAGCACTTGGGGACATATCAAAAGCGACATGGCACGTAGTCTACTAGAAGGCCGTGCACCTGCCAGCAAAGTAAATCTAAGTATTGTGTTGAGTAACATGCTGAGAGAGCAAGGCTTGGATTGTAGCAACATCGAATTACCTGAGGAAGTATTTTGGGTACGTGCTGATGCACTAGATGAGGCGATCGACGCCTACGGGGAAGGTGATATTGCTCTTTGCATGAACCGCGTGAAAACCTTTTATCTAACTTGAAGGGATAGATTATGACCGCCTACTTTACTGCCTGCGCTGTATCGTGGGCTCTCGAAAACCGTGTAGACGCAACGTGTGATCCATGTGATGATTGCACCCACTGGATAGGAGAAATATGACATGCCACGCTTAGAACAAATCGTGTTTGCTATTGACAAGAACCACGATGCTCATGTCGTGTCTAAATTCATGAGACACATGGACACACAACGTGCAATGGGCAAGACCGATGGCCCTATCGTGCAGTGTATAGGCTCTTGGACTGATGCTGAGGGTAAAGTCCACATGGAAACTTCCTATATGGTGAGCACCCGTGACTTTGACAAACACGTGAAAGAGAGTGGCTATGTCTCCAATCAGGTCTGCTTCCTAGCAATCCCGGGAGATACCCGCCAGCCTTGCGCCCTCGTGTTCCCTGACGGTACACATGAAGCCCTTGGTCCTATGCGTAAGATCACTTCAACAGAAGGTGTGAGCAACTGGACCTACGTTATTGAAACAGGAGATTATTTCACAGGCTAGACCTATTTGAAGAACTTGCTGACGTCACCACATTGTCAGAAGATTATCGTGAGATTGAGGCAATATTAGAGGAGGAATACGAGGGGTCTAATCCCTAATCCGCTTAGGTTTGCGTTTGATATTAACAACATGTAGTGCCTGCCGTGTATACTCGTGGCAGGTCTTGTATTACACTCAGGAAAGGGGTTACGAGAATGCTCATATCAGGTTGGTTTGAGACAGAAGAAGGCGCAGGTTTTATCGAGGTGTCAGGTGTGGATACTGTCGGTGATCTCGCTTGTGTCCTCTACGCTAATTATGGTGTGGAGGTGATCGGTGTAGACATTGAGCTTGAAGGTGAATATACTGATGGCACAGATGTCTCCACTACTATGACAAGGCTGGCTGAGGGGCTCGAAGCTCTTATTGCCTAAATGAAACAGGTTAGCAACTAATCAAAGAAAAGGATTGTGCTATGATTAATGTTAAAACTCTAGACGATGTGCCTGTGGGTGCTTTTTACAAGAATGGTATCGTGTTCAGTGAGATTATCGCAAAGGAGATTAACGAAGGTTACACTGGAACAGGTCTAGGCAAGGTCGTCGTGACGAATGGAGGTGTCTGCGCTCCCGTTGACCTTTATTCAGTATGGCCTACCGAAGACCAGTCAGATAGTTGTAGCCGCATCTACTCAGCGGAGTATGTTGACGACCTGTCGGACCCTGACATCATCGTGAGACGTGCTAAGGATTGTCCTCTGATCAATAACTCTAAGTACGGTTCACCTGCTGAGATAGGCTTAGCCCTCCTTTCGTCCTCAGGTTATTTCTACAATTCGGGTGAGACGCCTGTGCGAGGCTTCCTCCGTAGCCGTGCGGAGGTAGGTATCTCAGCTATCCGTTTTGCTATTGGTCTCCACAGACCTGACAAAGAAGATGGTGGCAAGGTTTCTATCTACCGTGACGCTGTTGACTACAAACGTGACAGACGCACGACCCTTAAAGCTGGTCGTGCCTTCCGTCACATGTTCCCCTCCGCAGATGACAAGTCCATCGCATCATTGGCGGAGGCTTGGCTTGAACAATCAGCTCCTCGTGACCTCACCTTTAAAGTAGGTCGCAGTGCTGAGGACTTCACACGTGCCTATGACCACGATACAGCTCCTTTCCGTAACCCAACTCAGACCTCTTTCCGTAAATCCATCGCCTCATCTTGTATGCAAGGTGTTGGCCGTGAGTATGGTGACGAGGTTGGCATCTGGGACTACGCCTCAGTAGGTGCAGCTTATGCCTCTGGTGACTTTGAGATTGCTTGGGTAGAAGACAAGGATGGCCGCATAGCGGGTCGTGTAGTCTATTCGGTAGCTGAGGGTCACAAAAACACATCAGGGCCTCTCTATGGGGCTTGTGAGCAGTCTCTGGACATGTTACAAGACCACCTCACTGTAAATGGTATAGAGGATGATGTCGAGGCGTGGTCAGGTCTACGTCTGAAGTGTGTAGGGCCAAAAGATGATCCTGTTGTCCCTTATCTTGACGGTGACTTAGGTGGTAGTGTTACTTATGATGGTAAGTTCATTGAGCTTTGCTATATCTGGAATGGTGAGTTTACCTTCGACGGCACTGATGGTTTTGGCAGGAGGACTACGGGTACGTGTGAGTGTTGTGGTGGTGGTGGTTTCGAACACGAGGAACTGCATCGCTCCGACTACGGCCCTTATTGTGAGTATTGCTTTGATGAGGCATTCACCTATCTTGAGTGTGGGACTGTGGTGGATCGTGAAGAAGCTGTTGAAGCCTATATATTCCTCGACAACGCAGCTGGTGGCCGTACACTGTCACAAGTTATCCATATTGATGACGCTGTTTACTGTGAGGAGTATGATGAGTATTGGCATCAGGACTACGTTACTATTGACGATGAAGGTGTTGAAAGACCTACACACCTCATCCCAGATCAACTTGAATTAGACTTGGAGGAAGCAGCGTAATGACAGCCAGTAAGCAAAAGCTGGTAAGCATGTTGACCTATATGAGACCTGCTTACAGTATCACAGAGCAGATATTCTGTGAGAAGTACTTGTTGCCTATCTTCGGTGAACCCGATGAGCACGGCAACTATATCAAAGTGATAGGCGATAGACCTAACATCGCCTTCACAGCACACACCGACACTGTTCACAAGATGGAGGGCATCCAGAAGCTATCTATCTCAAACGATGTCGTCACTACTATGACAGGCAGCTGTCTAGGTGCTGATTGCACCACAGGGGTCTGGTTGTTGCTAGGTATGATCGAAGCAGGTGTTGAGGGTGTCTACATAGCCCACGCAGCTGAAGAGATAGGTGGTGTCGGTAGCACTAACCTAGTCAAAGATTACCCTGCTTGGTTGATCGAGATTGATGCAGTCATCTCCTTTGACAGGTTTGATACGTGTAGCATCATCACACACCAAGGTGGTATGCGTACAGCTAGTGACGACTTCGCTAAGTCACTGGCAGGTGCTCTTGAGCTCCCTCAGCTTAAACCTGACAGCTATGGTACATACACTGACTCAATGGAATACGCTGAGATCGTGTCAGAATGTACCAATATCAGTGTGGGTTACTACAACCAACACACAGCTAAGGAGTCACAGGACCTAGAGTACGCTGAGATGCTGCTTGAGAGGCTCATAGAGGCCGACTGGAGTGCCTTAGTGTTCTCTCGTGACCCGACAGTAGTGGAATACACTCAAGGCTCTGTAAGGGGCTACCCAGTGGGTGATGAGGATGACGCTGAGGTCGCTAAGATATGGAAGCTTCTACTTGACAGACCGAGTGAGGTCGCTGACCTGCTCTACAGCTACGGCTTTACGATGGACGACATGTGTGACGAGCTGGACCTAGACTTGATTGATAGGTCTTTCTACACAGATGTTTCTACCTACTGATAATCAATACAGAAAAAGGACAATAACATGACATATACTTACATCGCGGAGATCATGAACAACAAGGCTCTCGTGGACTCAACAACTTCCTCTGACCTGAAGGAGGTGGTAACGTGGGCGACAAACAACTCTATAGAGGGTGACCTAATTGTAATCTCTGAAGGTTACGAAGGTGCTGATGGTGTTGTAGGCAAGCATGACCACATCAATAGCTGGTACAATTCCTAAAGAATTATCTTGACAGGTGTGACATACACCGTTATAATAGGCTTTAGCCTCCTTAAAGAAAACTAATTGTTTTGAAAGGTATGGTTAAAGAAGATGAAGAGTAATACTTTAAGTATATACTTTAAGTATACATAAGGAGAGACTTATGAGAGAAGCGGAATGGGATGACGAGATCATTGACGGTCACAACCGTTTTGTTGACGCAGTAGTGGAAGCAGCTGAGAGAGGTTATGAAGACGAATGAAAGTTTATTATGTAACACCCTCCTACTTCCACCCTGACTCTGAGACATTAGTCTTCGTGTCGTCTACGGCCTTAACTCAATTCCTCAACTACTCCGAATATAAATGTGAGGTGACTACAAAAACCTTCAAACAAGGAGTGCCTACAACATGATTAAAGCAACACTTATTGACCACATGGGCTCAGACCTTTCAGTAGTCAACGCAGCACGAGTTAGCTTTGGTAAGAAAGCAGATAACTACACACCCGAGCAGAACAACAGGCTAATACTGTACCTTGCTAAACATAGACACATTAGCCCCTTCGGGCATTGCTTTGCCTCCTTCCACGTTAAGGCTCCAATCTTTGTAGCACGGCAGCTGGTCAAGCATAAGTTCCTCAGAATTAATGAGATTAGTCGTCGATATGTAGATGATGAACCTGAGTTCTACACACCTGATGTGTGGCGTGGACGTAGTGCTGACAAGAAGCAAGGCAGTGAGGGTGAAGTTAACCCAGAGTATAACCCACAATACCTAGACGGTAAGATAAAGTATGCTTACTTACAAGCGCTTCAAATGGGAGTAGCCCCTGAGCAAGCCCGTATGATTCTGCCACAGTCTACACTAACTGAGTGGTACCACAGTGGAAGTCTAGACGCTTGGGCAGACTTATGTAATCTACGTTGTAAACCTGACACACAGTATGAGTCGCAGTTGGTTGCTAATCAGATCGACACCATCATGAGTGATCTATACCCTGTAGCGTGGAGGGCGCTCCGTGGTGAGTCCTGATGTACTAAGTAACCTACTACGGTATGAACCTAAGACAGGTAAGCTATACTGGCTCAAAAGGGATCGTGACTATTTCCCAAGTGATTGGTCGCACAAAGTGTGGAACAAAAGGTACTCTGATGTGGAGGCCTTTACAACAAACACCAAGGGGTATTTATCAGGGAGAATCTTTGACAAGGGATACCTAGCCCACCGTGTCTGCTTCGCCCTCTTCCACGGCCACTGGCCTAAGGGTGAGGTTGACCATATTGATGGTGACCCAAGTAACAACACTATAGGGAACCTAAGAGACGTTACTTCATCTGAGAACAGTAGGAATATGAAACGTCACTCACATAATACGTCAGGTGTGACAGGTGTGTACTTTGAGAGTTACACTGACCGATGGGTAGCTTCCGCAGAGAAGCATGGTAAACGACTCAAGAGGCGGTTTCTCAATAAGGATGACGCTGTATCATGGAGGAAGCAGTTAGACCATGAACTTGGGTTTCACGAAAACCACGGACGATATGAATAGCTGCACTAATGGAAGGAGAAAAGCAATGACTAATCGTAAATTTACACCGCCAACAGAGTTCCCCGCAGAGTATGTCGATGGGTTTGGGGGTAAGGTCACTATCTTGGGGCGTTCTTATTACAACAAAGAGAGACCTCTGGTAGGTTTTGATGACGAGGGCTGCGCCTGTAATTACGCAGAAAACGGGGCTTATTGGCCTGATGATGGGGGTAAATACGACCTTCACGACATCCAAAAGCGCATCACAACGTGGCACAACGTCTACGAGGGTTGGGTCGGGGCTTCAAATAAAGTGAACCGTGGGGCTACAGAAAACCGCCTCTGCGTCTACCGCATTGAACGTAACGAGGATGGCAGCAACCCTGAGATATTCGTGGAGACAAGCAATGACTAATCGTAAATTCACACCACCAACAGAGTTCCCCGCAGAGTATGTCGATGGGAATGGCAACAAAGCTGTCATCTTGGGTCGAGGGCCGCACAAAGTGTTTCCGTTTGTTGGTCACGACTTTGAGGGATACGCCGACTTGTGGACCGAGGAGGGGCGCTGTTTCACAGAAACTAAAAGCCCCCATGACCTCCACGGCACCCCCAAGCGCATCACAACGTGGCACAATGTTTACGGTAATTGGGTTAGCTCGATGTACTTCACTCGAAGTCACGCAGACGAGCATTACGATGTTTGCAAAGAGTTTAGCCCTCGCCCTCGCCTTTGCGTCTACCGCATTGAACGTAACGAGGATGGTAGCAACCCTGAGATATTCGTGGAGGAAGTTTGAAGAAAATACTACTCACAACAACAGCACTTCATCAACCGTGGAACGAAGGAGATTGGGACATGACTGACGGAAACACATACGCAATCAACAAACACCTCGACGATCTTGAGGACTGGGCCGCACTGCAAGAGGTCACGACAGAGCTTGAGCAGGCAGAGGCAAGTATCGAGGAACTGGAGGGTAAGCTATCTAAGAGCGAAGCTCTATTGGCGAAGGCGTTGGAGGCTTTGGGCGAAGCTGTCTACCTGCTTGATCCAGACGAGAAAGACATGGCACGGAAGGCAGGTGTGTATCGGGTCGTGACCACCCTCGCAGAACTAAGCAGCGTTAGCTGCGCTAACTCGAAAGGACAAGACGATGAGTGATGGCATTATTGGCAAAATACTGGACCGTTATGGGTTTTTGGGGGCGCTTGCACTTGCGCTTGCTTTGGTGGTTCTGGTTAATGTGTGGATTGTTGCTTCTGTGATTTACCCAGTCGCATTTTTAACACCTGTTTTAATAGCGATCTGGATGGTTTGGAGGGTGAGAGGAGAGAAGCGATGAAGTTTACACACCAACACAGTGACGGCACAAAGATTAAAATAGAAATGGCAGAACATGCGTCTATGGATGCTGTACTTGAAGAGTTTCAAAACTTCCTTCGTGCTTGTGGATACGTAATTGAATACAATCAATGTTTAATTTTGGAGAATATGGATGACTGACTACCAACTAACACGAGACGCAGCAGGTAATATTACAACACGTTATGATAAGATGCTACGTGACCTAAGGGATGACTATGAAGATGAGCTGGTTGTTGTGTCACTTATAAAACACTACAACCTATGCTCAGTACCCGTTAAGGACGAGGGTGGTATGGATATGGGTGTAGATGAAGACCTACTGTGGGCTATTGAACGTATCTTGCAGGACTACATGAGTACCTCTGAATTCAACGCATGGATGTCAACGAGAGGAAAGCAAGATGAAAGTCAATGACATACTAAAGAACGTACTAGAAACAAACGCAGCCTTAGAGTTTACAAACGAGATTGTCTTGGCTATTCTGAAAAGCTCCCGTGATATATGTACTGAGCTACGTAAAGAATTAGACTTCAAAGTTGGTACAGGAAATGCTGCGGAAGCTCAAATGAAAGACTGGGAAAGCCTTGTACAAGACATAGCAGCACTTAACCGTGTGATCGACTATTATGGAGGGTGATATGAATGAGCTTTGCCCCTCATGTAGAGAGCCGCTAAATTGTACATCAGGAGATGGTTGTGAGGCCATGACTAAGCATACCTTTAATAAGGAAGACCCTTTGTTAAACCTTACGCTTGACACTGACGAGCTAGGTATCTGGCTAATCACAGAGGAAGCAGGGGAGACACAACAACTAGGCCATATCTCTTGGAGAGAAATTACTCGTGGTGTGCAACAAGCTTTGCTACAAGAGAACTTCTTGATTGCACTAGCTGAAATGGATAAGGACTTAATATGACTAACAAAGTAGGACACATGAAAGTGACAAACCTAACTGAACATGAAGACGGTGGTGCTACCATAGAGTTTGATATGGATGACACCACAGCAGCATTAGCACAAGAGCTAGGCCTGAAGCTCATGATCTACTGTGGTGCTACAGGGACTGACGTAGATTACGTCTTTGATGCAATACTAGGTAGGTTAGATACTTAGAACGAAAGGGGGGCTTTACACTGGCTCCCTTTTTCTTTATAATAACACATTGTAGACAAGGAGAGTACTATGACGGATGAAAACAAACTGACCAGATGGGCTATCCTAGTTTACTCAGGTAAGTTCTGGCACTACGTTGTCAAGGGTAATAAACTGAGCCTTCACCACCTACCGAAGACATTCCTCAACAAGGAAGAAGCAAATAAGGTGGCTGCTAAGTTTGAAGGTGCGTACTACATCAAAGGTCAGGAGGCCAGAGAGCTATGAGCAACACAACCCATGTACCGTGTCCATACGAGGATTGCGGCTCCTCTGACGCTTTCAGCTGGGAGGATAACGAGCAGGTAGGTAAGTGCCACTCCTGTGACAGGTCGTACCCGATGGCGGGTATGGGCAGTATGTCCATCTTCGACTGGGCACCAACAGACTACCCACTTAAGGAAAGGAAACCACCAGTGACACAAAGAGAGATTGCATCGGGTACCTTCGAGGGTGTCCGTGGTATTGACCCAGACGTATGTGAGTTATATGGTATTCAACTTCAACTAGATGCGGCTGGTGAGCCAGTACGGTACGCTTTCAAGTGGCCTAACAACGTAAAGTACCGTGGGTACGACGAGAAGAAGTTCTGGTTGAAGAGTAAAGGAAGCCTAGACGATTTGTTTGGCCCTGAGTTCAACAAGGGTAGTTCGAACAGACTGTATATCACAGAAGGTGAGTTCGACGCTGCAAGCCTGTACCAAGTACTAGGTAAGTCATTCCCTGTTAAGTCTCTTCCGTCAGCTACCATGTCTGACCGCTTCATTAAGAAGAACTTCGAGTACATGAACAGCTTCAAGGAGATAATCTACGCTGGTGAACAGGACGCACCAGGGAAGGCAGCAGCTGAGCGTCTATACGAGTTGTTCCCTGAGAAGTTCTACTTTGTACCTATGTCTAAACATAAGGATGCCAACGAGTTCCTTATGGCGGGTGACGGTAGTGATCTCATGTGGTCAGCCAAGAAGCCACAGCGCTTCAGCCCTGACAACTTCTACCTAGGTGATCTTGACATCGAAGAGACCATCAAGAGAGAGAACCCTTACAGCTATGTAGCTACAGGCCACAGCGGTCTTGATGATAAGATCAGGGGGCTAGTCAAAGGAGGTATTACTTTTGTTAAGGCACCTCGTGGTGGTGGTAAGACAGAGATGGTACGTTTCTTTGAGTGCGGTCTCCTTAAGTCAGACCCTGACGTAAAGGTGGCTATGATGCACATGGAGGAGATGCGTTCCACCACCTACCGTGCGATGGCTACATACGAGCTAGGGATCAATGTGCGTACTAAGGAGGACGCAGCGGCTAACGGTGTCAGTGAAGATGCTGTAATCGGTGCCGCACAACGTATCGCTGATGATCGTACTGTTGTCTTCGAGCTTCGCTCACATGACGATCCCATGAAGATCCTTGACTATGTACGGATGGCTGCTACGGTCTACGGTGTTGACTATGTGTTCATTGACCACGTACAGCGGCTGGCTTACCTTTCTCAAGGGGGGGCTGATGGGGCTACGTCACTCCTGACAGCTGTCGGCTCTCGTATGGCCCAGCTAGCTAAGGAGCTGGACATCGGGGTTATCTTCATCTCTCAAGTGAACGAAGATGGTCGTACCAAGTACGCAGGTTCTCTTGAAGAAGAGGCTATCATTTGTATCAAGCTAGAGCGTGACGTCGAGAGCGAGGATGAGGATGAGCGCAACACTACCACCTTTGTTGTAGACAAGAACAGACCTTTCAGTAGACTTGGGAAGGCAGGTAGTATATACTACGATCCAGACACAACAATACTAGCAGAAGGGGAAGGCTTCGATGTATAATTACATGTATGACGACGATGACTATGAGTTCGATGGTTCGGGTTGTCTCGACGGAGAAGATGACTACTTCGGTGAGATGGACGATGAGTTTGGTGAGTTTGACCCGATGAATGAAGACGTTGTACGTGAGCTCAACAAACAGATGCTTCAGACAGAAGTTGAGCTTGCAGAGGCTATAGCACAAGGTGACCTTCATCGAGCAGAGAGACTCCAAGATGAGATTGAACTGTTCCTGATGATGGACCACTAGAGAGGAGAAAGTATGCCAAGGATCGCATTCTGTGATATTGAGACTAACGCTATTGACCACCCCGATAGGATTTGGCTGGTAGGTGGTAAGATGGCGGACACAGGTGAGGTCTTCCGTTTTGAAAACATCCACGAGGACGAGGTTGCACGTAAGGCTGCTACTGAGTGGCATCATTCACTAGACAAGATGGTTGGCCATAATTTCATCCAGTATGACCTCCCTATCCTCAACAAGTGGTTAGACAAACCCCTAGACCCCCGAAAGGTGTTAGACACATTGATAGTCTCACGTACTGTAGACTACGACATACTGACTCCACAAGGAGGCAAAGGCCCACACTCATTGAAGAGCTGGGGTATCCGACTAGGTGTTCACAAAGGAGACTACACTGACTTCGCTAACTTCAACCAAGACATGATCGACTACTGGGAAGGAGACCTAGATACTACAGAAGCTTTGTTCAACCACTTCAGCGATGTAATCTACGACAAGGACTGGTCCCGTTCACTGAGAGCAGAACATGACCTACAGATCGAACTAGTCCGCACTAAGTACCACGGCTTCCACTTTAATGAGGAGCTTGCACGTCACCTACTCGACAAAGTAACAGAGGAGATGGATAAACTAGGGGATCAGTTTCAAATAGACTTCCCACCTAAGCTACTCCAAGTGAACAGTATCAAATACAGGGAGAAGCAAGACGGTACACTGTACTCCAACGTCCTACAAGCCAAGGAGAAGTACGACTTGACTAACAGAGTCGGGGATGAGCTCCAGTGTTTCAACTTCATACCGTTCAATCCTGGGTCATCTCGTGTACGTGCTGATGCACTGTGGGATGCTGGTTGGAAACCTTTCGATAAGACAGCTACCCATATCAAGTTCCTCCGCCTAAAGGTCGGTGACCCTTACGGTAAGAAGGTTGCCAAGATGGATAAGAAGTTCTACGACGAGAAGAAGGCTGACCTAGAGCGGTACGGGTACACGGTGTCAGAAGAGAACCTACTGACACTCCCTGAGGACGCCCCTGAGGGTGCTAAGGGCCTCGCCCAGTGGCTTACCCTAGAAGGACGTAGGAGCTCACTGTCTGAGTGGCTAGGGCAGGTCTGTAACGATGGGAGGATACACGGTACTATCAACAACATCGGGGCTTGGACAGGGCGTTGTGCTCATAACAACCCTAACACAGCTAACATCTCTTCAGTCTTCCACGGCACACCGAAGACAGCTGTAGAAGAGGTCAAAGCTAAGTACGATGGCCACATACGCAGCTGCTGGGGTACCCCTGAGGGTTCGTTCCTTGTTGGCTGTGATGCTGACGGTATCCAGCTTCGAGTACTTGCTGACTACCTGTGGCGTTACTTTGATGCTGACATGTACGCCAAGGCTATCATGGAAGGTAAGAAGGAGGATGAGACTGACATCCACAACATGAACAAGAAAGCCCTAGACGTCCCCAAAGGTACAAGGGACATGGCCAAGACGTTCATCTACGCATGGCTACTAGGGGCTGGTGTTGCTAAGACAGCCAGTATCCTAGGTGTTAATCAGAAGGAAGCACAGGCTGCACGTACACGCTTCGAGCAAAGTATTGATGGCCTCCTTCCTCTCAAGAAGAAACTAATACCGCATATCGGTGAGCAAGGTTACTTCAAAGGGTATGATGGCCGTAAGGTCAAGGTACCCAGCGAGTACAAGGTTCTTGCAGGTCTACTGCAATCAGGGGAGTCAGTGCTTATGAAACACACACTGCTTAACTTCCACGAGAAAGCCCGTAAAGAAGGCATTAACTTTAAGATGGTCGCATTTGTACACGACGAGATGCAGGTCGAAGTAATAGGGACGAGAGAGGAGGCTGAACACCTTGGGCAGATCATTGCCACTACTATGACAGAGACAGGCGTTGAGTTAGGCTTTAAGATACCAACACCCGGTTCGTACGATGTAGGTAGAACGTGGCTCGAAACACACTAATGAGTCTTGACATTCATAACCCATTAAGTTATAATGGTGCTAGTGAAAGGAGGACACCTTGAAAACATGTACAGTCTGTAAACAAGAACTAAGCTACAACCACTACCACAGATCAAAGATATCTAAAGACGGGTATGGGTATCGTTGCAGAGAGTGTGATAAGGCGGCAAGAGCTTCTTATAGGGAAGACAATAAGGAGAGATTTGCTGAAGTAAGTAGACGTAAGAGTTTGAAGTGGAAGTACGGTATCACTCTAGAGGAGTACAGTGGGATACTGGAGAGCCAAGGGAATTGTTGCGCTATCTGTAAGACTACCGAAAGTGGGATAGGTGGGGCCAGAAGAAACTGGAACTGGCCAGTAGATCACTGCCACACCTCGGGTAAGGTAAGGGGGATTCTCTGCTCTAGTTGTAATAGAGGTCTCGGCCTATTAGGGGACAATGTAAAGTCCCTGCAAAAAGCACTAGATTACCTAACCAAGTCTGAGGACGATACCCATTAAAGGTTGACACCGAAATACCGTTATGCTATAATTCACGAATAATAGAAGAGCTATAGGAGATATACACATGGCTACTAAAACAATCGAACTGACAGGAACGCTAGAGTGGGCTAAACTCTTCGAATCCAACCGCGACAACGGGGAGTATGACGTAGAGACAGACGGTGCTACAACAGTTACACTCCTTATGGAAGATGATGTATTCAAAGCCATGAAGGACGCTGGTGTACGTAAGCAAGGTAAACCAGACCCAGACGGTAAAGGAATCCGTGTTACATTCAAGCGTCCTTGGAACGACAAGTTTGGACGTGACTGGGCAGCAGGTGCCCCTCAGGTCTTCACCCCAGCTGGAGAGGAGTGGGATATGGAGACAGACGGTCTTATCGGTAACGGCTCGGTAGGTGTTGTGTTCCTCGACGTATACGATACGAAGATGGGTAAAGGTTGCCGACTAAGTGGTGTTCAGGTTGTTGACCACGTTGAGTTCGAAGGCGGAGGTGGTTCTGGCCCTTCAATCAAACCTCGAAACTACACCACACAAAGCAGTGCAGCACCAACACCCAAAGCTGCACCAGCTTCTAAAGAGTCTCCTGGTGAGGTGCCCTTTTGAGTGTAGATGTTAAACCTTCCCTGAGCATAGAGGGAGCTTACGTTAACGGGCTAGGGCAGTTTAAGCTGCCCAACCCAACCTCAACAATGCCTAACGGTGCTCCACGGAAACAAGAGACCCTTTGGAGGTACGGGGAGGAGCGTAAAGCTGGTAAGACAGCCAAGCACAAGTACATGGGCACGACTTACCGAAAGAAGAACTACAAGGTACATACCCTTGTATGTGAAGCCTTCCACGGTCCAAAGCCAACTGACACCTCAGTCGTCATCCATATTAATGAGGATGGTACAGACAACAGACCTGAAAACTTAAGGTGGGGCACTCAAAAGGAGAATCTAAATATGCCTAAGTTCATAGAGTACTGTAAAAGTAGGACAGGGGTCAAAAGCCCCCGCTCAAAAGGAATAGCAGCTAAGGGTTAGGTAAACAAAGGAGAGGGGCTACGGCCCCTTTCTTCACCTAATATGAGGAGAAACCAATGACTAAAGACATCTCAACACTAGTAACCGACATGGAGGACGTGATACTCGGTAAGAAAGGATGGGACTCTGTAATAGGGGACCAGATGGCCAAGAACTACTCAACTATCGTAGCTGACAGGTTCAGCAAACCACAGGAGCCACGGGCTTACCTATCTATGTCCTCCTTAGGGACACCGTGTGATCGTAAGCTATGGTACAAAATTAACCAACCTGAGACTGCTATTCCGCTTCGAGCTAACGCCCTGCTCAAGTTTAACTTCGGTGACATGATTGAAGAGCTTGCCTTAAGTATCGCACAGCAAGCAGGACACACTGTTGAAGGTCAACAGGACCGTATGGAGGCCCACGGTATCGAGGGTAGTCGAGATTGTGTCATTGACGGTATGACCGTTGATGTTAAGTCAGCATCTCCCTACTCTTTCAAGAAGTTCCAAGAGGGTAACCTACGAGAGCAAGACCCCTTCGGGTATATCTCTCAACTCTCCTCCTACGTCTACGCAGCTAAAGATGATCCACTTGTGACAAATAAGACACACGGTGCATTCTTGGTTATCGACAAGGTTAACGGACACATCTGTTTGGATATGTATGACTTCACTGAGGAGATGAAGACAAAGGAAGAAGAGATCACTCGTATCAAAGAGATGGTCAAAACCAAGACACCACCTGAGCGTGGGTTTGAGGACGTACCTCAGAGCAAGACATCACCCAACATGAAACTGGGTATGGAGTGCAGTTATTGTGAGTTCAAGAAGGCTTGCTGGCCTGGGCTTAAGATGTTCGCTTACAGCCACGGACCCACCTACCTGACTAAGATCAAGAAACCTCTACAAGTCAAAGAGGTAGAGGACTGGTCATGAAGAAGAGTAGCACACGACAAAGGGCTATACAGGCTGGTTACCGTTCAGGGTTAGAGGAGGCACTGAGTATAAACCTCACTGAACGGGAGGTTCCTTTCGAGTACGAGACTATGAAGATCAAGTGGCTTGACAGTAAGATGCGTAGCTACACGCCTGACTTTATTCTCGAGAATGGTATCATCATTGAAACCAAGGGTAGGTTTGTTTCAGCTGATCGACGTAAACACAAGGAGATCAAGAAGCAATACCCTGACCTTGACATACGGTTCGTGTTCAGTAACTCACGGGCTAAACTCTATAAAGGGGCCAAGAGCTCTTACTCCGATTGGTGTGAGAAGGAAGGGTTCCTCTACTCAGATAAGACCATTCCAGAGGAGTGGATCACAGAGGAGAATAAAGAATGACAACAGGTAAAACAGCTATCGTGTTTAGTTGCGGCCATGCCACACCTGAAACAACCAATGAGCGGTTTGACTGGTTAGGTGGCCTCATCTACGACATTAAACCTGACTACGTAGTGGACCTAGGGGATGGTGCGGACATGAAGTCCCTCAACTCCTACGACACACGTAAACCAGAGGCGGTAGTATCACAGAACTACGGACGTGACATCGAGTCATACAACGAAGCACAGGACTTGCTCCGTTACCGTTTCAAGAAGCAACGGCGTAAGCGTCCAGCTTTCTACGGGTTCGAGGGAAACCACGAGCACCGTATCAAAACAGCAATCTCATATGACCCAAGACTTGAAGGAGACAAGTATGGAATCTCGTTCTCGCACCTCAACACTAAGAAGTGGTTCGACGAGTACCATGAGTACGTTGATGGTGCCCCCGCCATTCATAATTACGATGGCGTTGACTACGCTCATTACGTGGGCACTGGTAACTTTGGCCGTGCCATTAGTGGTGTACATCACGCTTACGCTCTCATCCAAAAGCGGTATCGCTCTTGCAGCGTTGGTCACAGCCATAAGCGCGATATGTATTTTAAGGACGACGTTGGTTCTCATGGTGCAATTGGGGCGGTGGTCGGCTGTTATAAGGGCGCTGCGGAGGCTTGGGCTGGGCAAGCTAATAAGGAGTGGTGGAAAGGAGTTCTCATCAAAAGAAATGTATCCGATGGTTGTTATGAGCCTCAATGGGTATCGCTTGATACACTTAGACGGGAATATGGATGAGGACATACATGATCGTATCAGGGGTGACAAATAGTCATCCCTTTTATCTTGACGTAAAGACAACACTGTGATATAACTGGGAGTTCGACTTATGGAATATGTAGTAACGATGAAGGTTAAGGTAGACGAGGATTACTTCTACTTAACGGAGGATGTAGCTGAACGACAGGCTACTTTGTCTGAGCAACTTAGGAACGCCTTGTACGACCTAGATGACCTCTCTGTCACACAGGTGTTGGCGGAGGAGGTTGGTCAATGAATACTATGGAGTACTCCTATTGGGTTGAAGATAAGATCATGACAGAAGGTAATGACAGGCTTATTGAGAATACACTAGGTCTTGTCGGAGAAGCAGGGGAGGTAGCTGAGAAGATAAAGAAACTTATTAGAGACTCCAATCGTTTCTCTAACCAAGACATCGTCAAAGAGTTAGGTGATGTAGTGTTCTACGCTACCGCCCTAGCTAACTACTTCGAGAGCAGCCTTGAGGAGGTTATTGAACTCAATGTAGATAAACTAGATGACCGCCAAGCAAGAGGTGTGCTAGGGGGTTCCGGCGATGATCGGTGATTGCGTAGAGACGCCTCACGGGGTTAAAGACAAGGATGGTTACCCCAGAGCTAAGTACCAAGGTAGGTTGGAGAATGTGTCACGTACCATAATGGGCCTTCTCTATGGAAGAGACGCCATCGAGGGTAAGCTAGTGTGTCACACATGTAACAACAGAGCTTGTGTCAACCCCGCTCACCTCTACATTGGAAACCCACAATCCAACTCCGACGACAAGTGGGCAGACGGAACCATGTGCCAAGGTGAAACAAGCGGCAGATGGCGTCACGATGTAAAAACAGAAGACCTGTACTATATGTACAACGACTTGGGCATGTCACAAGATGCTATTTCTAAACAAGTTGGAATTTCACAAAGCTCCATTTCGGGACGACTAAGGGGACGTAACCGATGAGTGAATACAACTCATACCACTATGTAATGCAACTAATTGAACAAACATTAAAGGATAGCTTATGATCAAGAACTCAGAATCAGACCGCCCAGTAGGCCCAACAATCGGTCTGTCTGAAGAGATTCACCAGATGAAGTACCGGTCGAAGGGTGAGAGCTTTCGAGCGGCTATGACACGGGTTGCCAACGCACTCAAGGACGACGAGCACCACTTCCAAGAGTTCCGTGATATCCTATACGACATGCGCTTCATGCCGGCTGGACGGGTACAATCAGCTATGGGTGCTCCTAGACGCGTCACGGCTTACAACTGCTTTGTGAGTATGACCATCCCTGACTCTATGGAAGGTATCATGCTCGCAGCACAAGAGGCTGCTAAGACTATGCAGCTTGGAGGTGGTATCGGTTATGACTTCAGTACCCTCCGTCCCTCAGGTGCCCTCATTAAGGGCCTAGAGAGCCGCTCTAGTGGTCCTCTGAGCTTCATGGGTATCTTTGACGCAGTATGCAAGACTATCAGCTCAGCTGGCCACCGTAGAGGCGCTCAGATGGGTGTACTGCGGGTAGACCACCCTGACATTTCTTCATTCATCCACGCCAAGACCAATTCAACAGCTTTTACACAGTTCAACCTATCAGTAGGTGTCACAGACAAGTTCATGCAAGCTGTTAAAGAAGATGATACCTTTGATTTAGTCTTTGAAGGCCGTGTCTATGACACTGTCAATGCCCGTGCCCTGTGGGATGACATCCTGCGTAGTACATGGGATTGGGCTGAACCAGGCATCTTGTTCATCGACCGTATTAACAAGAAGAATAACCTGCACTACTGCGAGACTATTGCAGCGACTAACCCATGCGGTGAGCAACCCTTGCCACCAAACGGTGCATGTCTCCTTGGTTCATTCAACCTAGTCAAGTACATCTACGAGTGTGACGGTACCTACTCGTTTGACTACGAGAGCCTTAAGCATGACATCCCGCATGTCGTACGTGCTATGGACAATGTAGTTGACCGAGCAGTATACCCTCTTCCTTCACAAGAGGCAGAAGCTAAGTCTAAAAGACGTATGGGTCTTGGGGTCACAGGTGTAGCTAACGCTATCGAAGCTATGGGCCACGAGTATGGCTCCCCTATGTTCCTTCTTACTCTCATGAAGATCATGAAGCTTATCCGTGACACAGCGTATAAAGCCTCTGTATCTCTTGCGGCTGAGAAAGGACCGTTCCCGTTGTACCGCGAAGAGTTCCTCGACAGTGACTTCGCAAAGACACTACCAACAGACATTCGGGATAGGATCAGCCGCTATGGTATCCGTAACAGCCACCTACTCAGTGTAGCACCAACCGGTACTATCAGCCTCTCAGCTGACAACGTCTCGTCGGGTATCGAACCAGTCTTCTCCTACGGTTTTGACCGTACTATCCAGACCTTCGATGGCCCACGGGTTGAACGTGTAGACGACTACGGTTACCGCACATTCGGTGTTAAAGGCCGCAAGGCTGATGACCTCCCTGTGTTGACCCACGTAGAGGTTCTTAACCTAGCCTCACGCTACGTAGACAGTGCTTGCTCTAAGACCTGTAACGTAGGTGACGATGTGTCATGGGATGAGTTCAAAGCTGTGTACATGGCTGCGTATGACGGAGGTGCATCTGGTTGTACTACTTTCCGTGCCTCTGGTAAACGCTATGGTATCCTCAACGCCTCCTCCTCTGAGGATGTAGTAGAGGAGAAGTTAGAAGAGGACAACAGTGACTTCGTCGATGAGAAAGAGGGAGGAGCCTGTTACTTCGACGTCAATACAGGTCAACGTGAGTGTAGTTGACCTTGACATAACATAACCAAGTATGATATACTAACGGGGAGGATCGCAAGGTCTTCCCCTTTTTTAATACAGAATAGGAAAAGATATGGCCCCGCAGAAACCAAAGCCTAGGCGTGAAACTACTTATACAAGACTAAGAGTAGGAAAAGATATGGCCCCGCAGAAACCAAAGCCTAAGGGCAAGACTAAGCGTGAAACTACTTATAAAGGTGCCGCAGCTAAGAAGACTTCCGGTATCGAAGATAACAACTACAACAACATTGATAAACCCTTTCACTACAACCAAGCTGGGGTGGAATGTATCGACTACATCAAGCAAGTTCTTGGCAAGGAAGGCTTCATCGCTTACTGTCGAGGTAACGTAATGAAGTACAACCATCGAGCTTTCTATAAAGGAAACCCCACAGAAGACATGGCGAAAGCTGAACAGTACCTGAAGTGGGCCAATGAGACACTAAAGGAGATACACAAATGATTCGAGGTTTAGCAGGAGTCCTAACAGCCCTTACACTGGGCATAGGCTCCGCCCACGCAGCCATCGTCACATCCACATCAAACGCCATCCATCTGTCAGGGGACATCCTCCAAGGTGATTCAGCAAAGGTACGAGCTAAGGTAGAGGAGACAGGCATTAGGGTTTTAGTCCTGTCCTCTAACGGAGGTGTGGCTGTGGAGGGGTACGAGCTTGGGTACACAATAAAGGACCTCGGTCTTACAACTGTTGTCCGTCGAGGGGAGGTCTGTCTAAGCGCTTGTGCTGTGGCCTTTATAGCTGGTAAAGAGAAGGTCTCAGAGGGCCTCCTTGGGTTCCATGTGGCATGGACTAACAATGCCCTAGGTACCTTCTCTGATGGCTTAAAAGGAGGTCAGTATATGGGTACCTTGACAGCTGGTTACTTCTTCAACATGGGTTACACGCTTCAGATACCGTACATGGTTTCCCGGTACACAGACTCTGGTACGTTCCTACTACTTACCACACAAGACTTAAAACTCTTTGAGATGAAAGATAACGACTTTACGGAACCAAGGGACCTCCCAGCTAACTGGGCTGCTACCCGTATCGCTGGTTCAACAAGGTTGCACCTCCTACGGAAAGGACTATAAGATGAGAACTTGGAAATGGTACTTCGTGTTTAACGCCGGTATCTTGGGTCTTATAGGGGGTCAGTACTGGTTTAATCTAGGTAATGTGTTATACGAAGCAGACAGCACAATGTTGACATTCATTATCCTAGGTATAGCTATTATCTCATCGTCCATGATGGGACTACGTGCTAAGAAAATGGTTGGACAAGATAACAACATGTCCTGGTTCCTCTCTGATGCAGTTCTTAGCCTTGGTATGGTAGGTACTCTATTCGGGTTCCTTCTTGTACTAGGGTCAGCCTTCACAGAGATCGACACATCGTCCACAGAGAGTATGACAGAGGCTATCGGAGTTCTTGCATCAGGTATGTCTACTGCTCTTGTAACGTCCCTTGTAGGGCTCCTATCGTCACTCTGGTTAAAACTACAGCTAGTCATCTTGGAGGGTTGATATGAGACGTTACTCAAGCAACCTTGCGTTCGTTGACTTGTTGTTTAACCTCCTGGTGGGTTTCACTTCTCTGTTTGTTATCGCTTTCCTGTTGATAAACCCTATCGCTAAAACAGGGGTGGTTGACCCACCCGTAGTAATCATGGTGGAGTTGACATGGGATGATGAGAGTACAAGAGACCTTGACCTGTACACCCGTGGTCCTGACGGTAAGATCGTTAGCTACGGGTACAAGAGCAACGGGTTCATAACCCTAAAGAAGGATGACCTTGGTAAAGGCAGTGACACTTTCGTTATCAACGGGGAGCGAGTAGAGGTTACCCGTAACTACGAGATCACTACTATGACGGTCTTGCCTGACGGGGACTACATCATCAACGTACACTACTTCTCATCGAAAGGTGACCCAGAAACGGTTAACCTTCGTATAACAGGGCTCCAACCCTTTAAGGTACACCACGAGGATTCTGTTACGTTGTCACCTAGGCAGGAGCGTACTATTGTGGCTTTCAGGGTGGTAGACGGGGAGATAGTGGACCTTCGTTCTGATATCGAAGTGAAACTAAGAGGAGAGGAAGGTCCATAATGTTAGTCATTCAAACAGTATACGTAGTACTCGTTACACTTGTTGTGTTCCTTATGTTCTACTCCAAGTTAGGTAGGTTCTTTAAGGCATCAGCCCTTACACTTTCTATCTTACTTGGGGCTGTTACGCAGACACACTACGTTAAACAACTAGGTAGTCCCATCGAGGGCTACCCATCCTACGAGTTCCTGTACATTCACCATATAGCTACAGGTAAGTTTATCAAGGTATGGGTCTGGGATAAAGAACGAGGTGATCGTCTCTACGTTATCCCCTACAACCAGGATGATGCTGAAAAGCTAGAACAAGCTAAGCAGAAGACTGAGCAAGGGTCTCCTCAGGGTGGCTCCTTTGACCAAGAACAAGGAGATAGGGAACGAGCCGAAGGACTACGTATAGACGACTGGCAGAACCCTGACATCTCAGAAAGGAAGAGTTGATGTGGGTTTTTTACACAAGCAAGAAGTGGGCCCTCTGGGCCTACCTCGGCACCTTCTTTATACTAGGTACCCTATGGTTACAGGTACAAGTAGACGTACAGATTAACCACTGGTTCGGTGACTTCTACGACCTGGTCCAGAAGGCACTTGCCACCCCAGGGTCTGTGACTATAGGTGAGTACTGGGCAGGGCTTGCATCTTTTGGTTGGTTGGCTGGTACCTGGGTTGCCCTCAGTCTTGTTGGTTCCTTTGTCACCGCTCACTTCCTCTTCCGCTGGAGAGCGTCAATGGTCGAGTGGTACCACGAGGTCTTCGATAAAGGGCGTACCATTGAGGGTGCTTCACAACGTGTCCAAGAAGACACGATCAAGTACACGAGGATCGTAGAAGGTCTAGGTGTTTCACTAATAGAGAGCGTAATGATTCTCGTCGAGTTCTTCCCACTACTACTGGGTCTTGGCGCAGGGTTGTCTATCCTCTGGTTTGGAGATTGGAAATATGGATTGGTTACAGGAGCTTTCGTCTGGACATTGGGCGGTACTTTGCTACTTGTTGTTAGTGGTTATATCTTACGGCTGGTTGGCATTGAATACGACATCCAGAAGAAAGAAGCAGCGTATCGTAAACACCTTGTCAAGATGGAAGACGACGGTACTGTCTCTCCTAAGGCGTTAACTGAGCTATTCGAGGATGTACGTACAATACACTTCACTAGTTATCTTCAGTACCTTAAGTTTAACGTGGTGCGTATGGCCTATCTACAAGTTAATGTCCTGACTGCTTATATCTTCTTAGCTCCTGCTATTGTAGGTGGTCTTATTTCACTAGGTGTGATGCAGCAAATCATCCGTGCCTTTGGTAGAGTAGAGGGTTCTATGCAGTTCTTGATTAAGTCTTGGCCCACTATCATAGAGCTCATCTCAGTGTACAAACGACTACGTGAGTATGAGGCACAGATCAAGTCATCTTGACCTTTTAGCAACAGTGTGTTACACTAACTTAATGTCTTTAGAAAGGACCTAGAATGTTCGAACAGATGATTAACGCAGCTAAGAAGAAGACACCAGCCAAGAAACCAGCCACTAGGAAGAAGACTGTTACTCCGAAGACCTCTGAACCTGTAGCAGCACCCGCTGTCTGCCCTAAGTGCAACCCACCTGAACCAACACCAGAGATGCAGGCTCCTGGCTCCTACCTCCGCGAGAACGGACTTATGTTATTAGTTGACAAGTTTGATCAGGAAAAGATCATGCCTCTTGTTGCTACCATCTACGAGTACAACCTGATGCCCGAAGAGATACGACCACAGCAGCTTACTCTTATCATCAACAGCCCTGGGGGCTCTGTACACTCAGCCTTCCACCTCATCGACGCTATGATGATGTCAGAGATTCCAGTAGTGACTATCGGTAAGGGTCTGGTAGCCTCTTGTGGTGTTCTCACCCTTATGGCTGGTGATCGACGACTCTTGACACACAACACCTCAGTTATGTCACATCAATATAGCTGGGGTTCTCGTGGGAAGGAACACGAACTACAGGCTATCGTTAAAGAGTTTGACATGGCGAGCGCTCGTATGATTGACCATTACAAGAAATGTACTAAGAAGTCTGAGCGGTACATCCGCAAGAACCTCCTCCACCCAACAGATGAGTGGTTGACCCCTGAGGAGTGTAAGAAACACGGCATCATCGACGATATCATCCAGACATATTAAAACTACTTGACAGGAGGGGTGTGCTTATGGTATACTCCTCCTATTGTTTAATTAGAGAAGGATTATCACTATGGGTTTCAAATTCACATGGAAATGGGCGGCTGTCTTTCTTATCGGTCTTGTGTTCGCATCTAAGTTCTTTGGTTTGATCTAAGATGGCCCCTAAACGAAAGAAGCCCCCTGCTCCAAGTCTGGAACAAGAGGCTAAAGCCTTCGTAGAAGGTAAGAGGAATGTTACTAAGAAGACCGTACCTACAGGTGATCCCTCCACCTTACGGTTACAATTAGCAGCTTCGGTACTAGCTGGGTTGCTTCCTTCTGGTAATATAGTACGAGCAGAAGAACTCGTAGAAGAGGCATTTAGGTATGCAGACCTAATCCTCGAGTATAAATAAGAACTAACTAACTGTTAACTTTAAACCCCTCTCGGTGTAAAAACTGAGGGGGGTCTTTTTGTGTTTGGACTACTAGTCGTACGTAGCTGCAGGGGCTTCCATACGCTTGATGAAGTCAGCTGTTTCTAGCTGTGATCTAACGATACTAACCTGTGCTAGGTTCAAGGCACCTAGGTCATCCCCTAGTTCCAGTTCCGTAAGAGCTTCCTTAACAGCTTCAACGCTATGCTTACTCATTATGTCGTACTGGGCACCCAGTGTGTCCTGAGGGCCGTTATAACGGGCAACAAGCATGAACATAGCTTCTTTACGCACCTTCTTCACCTGATCCTCGTAGTGCATCTTCTGTACGTCTCCAGGGGCTTTAAGGAACGCCTCGTTGTTCATCTTAGCCGCAGCCCAGTCTTCCATAGCGAGGTAGACCTGACGCTGGTACTCATTGACAGCCTCAGGTATCATACCCTTCTTGTCTTTTGAGAGACCAGAGTTAAGACCCCATTGGTCAACTCCTACAACATTCATAACACGTTGGAGGTTGGTGAGCATTGGTGTACGAGCGCCACCGAAGGCAGCAGTACTCATCTGGTCCATCTCACCTGTAGCAGAGCTTACCTTAGGTGGATCACTCTTACCAAGGAGGAAGCTAGTTGTAGTGTCGATATAACGGAGGGAGTTACCTACAAACTTATTACCCTGTGCTACGTCCTTAGGGCGTTGATTAGCACCTGTTGCAAGACCAATAGCTGTGTCTATAGGTTGATACGGACGTAAGAAACCACTGAGAGCCTGTGCTGTAATGTCAGAGGCAATAGTGATGCCTTCTACACCTGCCTGCTTAAGCTCACCTGCAAGGAGGGCGGCTCCGAAGTCAGCAAACTCAGCTGTAGTCTTGTTGAGGTTACGTGTAAGACCACCGCCACCGAAGTCCTTACCGATCTGTGTGATGATCTCAGCTGGTACGTCCTCCCCTGCCATGTTGTAAGCGGCTACACGTGATGCAGCCTTGAACAAGGAGATAGGGTAGTCGTACTGTTGCGATATTACAACACCATCTACCAGCTCATCGTACAGACCCAAGCCATTACGGCGGTTCTCGTCCTCATCCTGAGCCATTCCGTATACAAGACCAGCTGCAACAGCCCCACGTGCATTAAGCTCAAGGAAGGACTTATCTGCGTACTTACCGGTCTTCTTAGCTGCGATGTTAAGAAGAGGTGTATGTTTGATACCGAAATCAATAGTGTTGTTGAAGAACTTACCGAATGGAATCATGAAGCCAAGGCCAGGGATGTTACGTGCATCCTCAATCATACCAGCCACTTGACCAAGTTTACTGTTGTCTTTGTATGACTTAGAGAAGATGTTCTCTTGGGTACGCATAACGGCATCAAGCTCAAGCTGCTTATACTCCTTCGTCGCCATGATCTTTATAGCGTTGGGATCGGAGTAGAACTCATCCCATTCTTTACCAAACTTAGTACGAAGCATCTTGTTCATCTGGCTTACGTACTCTTGTGACTTAGTAAAACTATCCTGTGCGTGTACGAATGTAGCGTGTTGAACACCATTGATCCATGTATCAAGGTTACCTTGTACTCTACCAGCCTTACCACCCATACGGCTCATAGCGTCTACTGACTGTACTACGTCAATACCACCAGCCAAGGTACGGTCAAGGGTGTCCAGACCACCTGTGCTCCGAAGCAATGCGCTCTTGAACGCAGCATGGGTCATATCAGGGTCCATAGCAAACTTAACACGGTCCTTAACAGACAGAAGCAGCTGCTTAGCTACAAACAGCTCACTCTTACCACTGTCAGCACCTTTTAGGACAGACTTAAGAATACCGACATTACCTTTGTACAGAGCCATTGTGATATCTGTAGCGGCGTCTATAGCGGCAGCACCGCTGTAACCAACAAGGTTGAGCATAGACGTGGAGGGGTGTGACACTAGGCTTCTGATGAACTTGTTCTGTGACTCAGTTACGTTAGCAAGGAATGCACCTTTACCTTTGAACCGCTCTGCTTGCGGCACGATGTCAGCAATAAGGTTATGCCCAAGGGCTTCTTCCATGAAGTCATTCAGGTTGAGGTCCTTAAGGTTTGTATCAAGCCGTTTAGCCACCTGACCCACACTGTTCATCATGCGAGCACTCTCGTTCATACGGTTAGCGAAAGCATCGGAGAAGGCTTCAACTGTCATCTGACCCTTAGGTATACCTACCGTACCCACAAGGCTGTCGATGGCGTCCTGGTCTAGCTCCTCACGCATGAAGTCTGATATCCAGTTAGACATTGTGTCATCGTCTGTACGTTTGACGTAGAAGTAACCACCTTCGTGCATGATCTCAGCAAGACCACGTAGACGAGGAGCCTCCTCAGCGCCTTCCTCAGCTGTCTCCTTACCAGTACGGCCAAGGAGGAGGTCAATAAAGAAGTCAGTATCCTCTGGTGTGATCTGCTCACCGTTCTTAACCTTTGTAAGCCAGGCTACTTCGCCTTCAGGGGTCTGGTCAGCCCACTCCCGCAGTGACTTCTCTAGGTCAGCTGCAATCTTCTTGGGGTCAGCCTTCTGGACTGTCTCAGATACAAGGGCTGTATTTGTGAAGCCACGTTTAGCTACAACACCGGCTTGGATGCCACCCATAGCCATGGCTGATAGAGCGGCAATACCGACAGCACCTTTGCTTATCTCGTCCTGTACACCTGTCTCAAGTAGACTACGTTGGTAGAGGAACTCAGTACCTGCGTTAGCAACGGCATCAACAGCTGTGGTAGCTGCAATCTCCTTGAGACCAGCCTTTGTCAGAACACGTTGGATACCTTTGTTAGCTGCCATCTTAGCAGAGAACTCAGCTACCTCTTGAGCACCTTCCACAGCAGCTACAGCACCAGCCTTCTTAAGGACTGATGTACCTGCCTTCTTAGCTACTTCACGGCTAGCTCCTTTTATAAGCTGCTTAGCTACTTCTTTCTGTGCGATAGTCTGAGCAGTCTTAGTACCTGTCCGTATAGCTGTACCGCCTACTGCCTTGCCCACAATACCACCTACAAGGTTAATAGGGTCAAGGAGTGTAGTAGAAAGGTAATCAGCAACCCCACTACCTGTCTCAGCCCACGTAGCTTCACTACTGAAGAGACCTGCCATACCTTCATAGATAGCGTAAGCCTTACCTACCTTAAGCATAGCCTCAGGGTTTTCCTTGGCGTCCATAAGGTAGTCAGCCTCACTGATAGCACGTACAGAGTTACCCGCTGCGTTACCACGGCGGTTCTCAAGGAACATCTCTACGACCTCAGCTCGGTCTTTGTTGCTCACAGCCGAACGACCGTACCGATCCTTTACAAAGTCAAAGATAGGGTTGTACAGCTCAGGACGCTCAATAAGATCGTTCTCGGAGTAAGAACCCGGTTCAACCCCTGAAGGGAGTAACCCGTTAAAGGCAGTGCCACTGTCTTCTACAGCAGCTGACATCGAAGGCTCTACAACTTGAGCCCAAGCAGGTACTTCTTCCTGTGCCCTCTGCTGTACAGGTTGTGCCCAAGCAGGCACTTCCTCAACAACTGGTTCTTCAGTTACAGGTGTTTCTTCGACTACAGAGGGTTCTCTGCTAATAGGTGCGGCCCAAGTTGGGGTAGACAACGCCTCGGCACTCTTCCCGATTACGTCCTCTTCCTCCCCTAACCGACCTCTCGCCTTAGCCACATTGACTGGTTTGAAAGTGTCTTGGAGAGAACTCATTAGCGTGATCTTCCTGTATTACGTCTGGCTCTTGCATCTAGTTCATCGTCAGGTGTATCTAGGATACGACCTCTTCGGTTGGACCAGTCCATAGCTGCTTCTTCTTCATCTTTAGACTCAGGACGTGTGTAATCCTTAGGGCCTTCCGCCTTGTACGTCACATCTGCAATGACTTTCTCGACGACACCCTTGAGTACCTCAGGTGGTATCTGGATTTCAAGATCAGAGATAAGGACGTTAAGGTCCTCTTTGAAGTACTGTAGCTCCTGTTTATTCGTTGGTTTGTAGACACCAAGTTCAAAGAGCTCCTCTTCAACAGCAGCAACCTTTTCATCAAGAGCCTCTCCTTCGAGAGCGCCTTCGATACCACCTTCGATCTCCTCGATTGTCTGCGGTTCACGGATGGGACGATTATCAGGTATCTCTGTTTTAGGCTGTGCACCTTCAGTCATAACCGACTCAAACAAGGCATCTAGCTCAGGTACTGGTTGAAGTGAAGTATCACTTACGTTGAAACCAGCTTCGTCTACACCACCCTCAGGCTTTACTGAAGACTGGGTAAGCCCATCAGGTCCTTCAACTGGTTCAACTGGTGCGATATTGTAAGCTGTACCACCTACTGTAGCAACCCCTGAGAAGCCGTTATTACGTGCTTCCTCTACCTCGGCCCATGAACCAAAGACTTGGCCTTCTACGGGGCTCTTTGGAGGCTCTACGGGGGCCTTAGGAGGGGTAACACCCCCACCTGGAGCAGCCCCCGTGTTAGTACCAGCAACAGGAGCCTCCTCAGAGGTGTAGTAGCTACCAATAACAGAGTTATCCAGTAGGTTATGTTTCTCAGCAGCAGCTCTACCGAACCCAAGCTCAGCCAACTTGGAAAGACCTTGAACACGAGTAGCTTTCTGCTCCAACATAGCAAGGGCTTGCTGGGTTTCTTCCTTTTTACCATCAGGTAGACCACTAAGGCTCCTAAACGCTTCTGTCTCAGTAGCTGTTTCCCAGAAACTCATCTGCTTATCAAGGTCTTCCAGGTTAGCAGGGGTTCCTGTTTGTTGGAAGAGGTGCTTAGTAGGTTTGAAGTTCTTAAAAGCAACCAGACCTTTAGCAAAGCTTTTAGCGTCTGTGATACCTTCACCTGTAGTAAGCATCTCCAAAGCCTTTTGAGCTTCAGCTTCCCCTTGACCTTCGATAGTACCTACGTACTTAAAGTACTTGGGGAGGTCTCCTAGAGTAACAGTGTTACCCTTTTGAGCCTGCGCTGTTATAAAAGCCATCATGGAGGCTTGTGTACCTGCGTCACCTTTAAGCTTCTTAAAGAACTCAGAGTCCTTCTGCTCTTCACTGAGGTTTTGGTACTCGTTATGGTACATAGTCGCACCTTCAGTGATAGCTTCTGCTGACATCACCGTTGAACCACCTTTAGAACCACCTTTAGATGGGGTACCCCCTCCTAGTGATGATGCAAGACCAGGTGGCATAATCTCTATCAAGGCAAGCTGACGGTCAATATAAACAGACTCTTGAGCACGGGTATCTGCTCGCTCCGCCATCTTACGGTCAAAAGCTATTTGCTCTTGACGTGTCATGAACTCTTGTGTACGGAACGCGACATCCTCTGAACGGTAACGCTCAGCCCGTGCAGTCTCCGACTCATACCGTGCATCTTGAATAGCTAGACGCTCTTTCTGAAGCTCTACAGCCTTATCCCGTTCTTTCTTCTCTGAGGCATCCTTGAAGCCTCGTGCCATACCACCCCAGAAACTCATGCTTTATCTCCTTTACGAGCCATAAGACCCTTAGGGGCCTCTTTGACTGTATCCATCTCAACTTCCTCTGGCATCGACATATCGTCTTCAACGTCAAGCTCAGGGCTTTCGTCCTCTACCTCCATGTCTAGTTCAGATAGTTTCTTAGCAGCTTTACGGCTATTGATCTGGTACCTAACAAGTTCACGCTTCTCGGTATCATCAGGGAAACCCTCTTCGTACTCGATACCTGCTTGTTTAGCGGAGGAGACTACAAACTCATGGATAATAGGTGCGATGATCATAGACACGTCAACACTGTGACGACCCTCCATCACAGCACCCCGTAGGAGGCCCTCAGTGATCGTTACAACATCCATACCTAGTTCGAGGATATCGAACAAAGCTTCCATACGATCCTCTTCTGTGAGGCGCTCTAGATGCCACATAACAGCATCATCAGGGTTTGTCATCTCTGGTGGGTTTTCGTATGGAGCATTCTTTGGCTCCGCTGTAAGGCTTTGTCCTGGAAGGATCATACGCTGTACCTCTTATATTTAGTTATACGATTTTCACGATGTTCTTTTGCTGGGCGAAGGAACTTGTCTACAATAGCGACAGCTGCATCGGAGGTGTTAGTTGCACCGTAGATATGCTCAGCAGCCCCCTTCTCAGTAGTAGCTAGTTCTTTCATCATAAAGTCTAGCTGGACATCTTCATTATCTACTGAGACACCCTTCTCTGCTGCAAAGGCTTCGAATGCTTTACGGCGTGGACCTGTCAGTTGGTATAGACCAAAGCCACCACGTGAGCCAGCTACGAGTGGGTTCTTCTCATTAACACCTGCATCAAAGCCAGACTCATCTGCCATGTTCAATACAAAGGCTTCAGCAATATGTTCTGGGAGACCACGGGCTACCAACTTGCTCTTGATACGCTCAGGGGCTTCTCCAGTAGGGCGTGCTACATCTGAGTATGTCTTTGGACGTTTCTCACCGAGTGTACTGCCTGGACGTGCTTGTGGCCGAAGAGACTCATCAGGGGCGAGGTGTGTGTCTGGGTCAGTACCTTGGTTCATCTGACGCATAAGCTGCATACCGAGGCTAGTCTGACGTTCCTCACCACCTGTACCTGGACGGGCTTTAGGACGCATGAGGCCTTCCTGCTGGATACCCTTCTGTTGAGCAGCAGTAGGAGCTCCAAACTTAGAGTCACCTCCGTCTAGTTTGGCTAGGCGTTCTTCTTCAGCTACCTGCTTACGGGCTTCTTCTAGTTTCTTCTTATAGAATGACATGTTCTTCTCCTATCAACCGAACAGCAGGCGGCTAACGAGATAACCCTTGCCTTCTTTGTCTGCTTGTTTGTTAGCTGCTTGTGTTTGCCATTCAGCAAGTTTTACCTGTTTATCGGCCAAGAAGACACTGAGGGCTCTATCTGACTCATTCTCTGCCTGACGGAAGGCGTAGTCCATGATATCACGTTCACGTTGCCACAGGGTATCAACCATGTTCTGTGTCATCTGGTTGGTCTGCATAGCGGCATCAGCGTTAGCTTGGTTCTGTGCAGCAGTGTTGATAGTAGAAGCGTTCTGACGCCACTGCGCATTAGCTTGTGCGATAATCAAAGCATTCTGAGCATTGAACTGATCACGTTGCACTTCCATACCAGCATTGAACTGTTGAACCTGCTGTGCCATAGTGGCAAAGAACTGGTTAGTCTGGTTCTCACTAGAGGCGTTGAATTGCTTAGCAGCGTTTTCAGCAGCCTGGTCACTAAAGATAGCTTGGATATTACTCTGTGCCTTAAACAACTCTGTTTGTTGAGCAAGGTCCATGTTCTTCATATCCATCTGGAGAAAGGCTTGTGCATTCATAACAGCAGCTTGCTGACGATTATTCAAGTTAGCCATATCCATCTGCGACATAGCAGCTGCATCAGCCATAACTTTAGCATTCTTAGCATTGAGGTTAGCTAAGTCTACTGTCTGCGCCATACGTGCGTTCTCTAGAGCGATCTGTTGCTCAGCTGTGAAGTTCATATTGGCGATATCAGAGACCTTAGCAGCGTTAGCTACTCGAGACTGGAAGTCCTGTGTAAACTTCATACCGAGGAAGTTAGCACGTTGCTCGGCTGCGAACATAGCAGTTTGCTGGCGGTTGGACAGGTTCTGTGACTCAAACTTAGCAAAGGTCTGTGCGTCTGCCATAGCGATAGGCATTGCAGACTCCATAGCGGCTTGGACCAAAGCTTGACCAGCCATACTAGAAGCACCAAGACCACGAGCAGCCATCTGAGCTGTCGCGTTACGAAGGGCTCCAGCGGCCCAAGGAGGAGGTGACCCAGCATCGAAGTCGGCCATCAGGTCTGACATCTGACCCTGTACTGTAGCTTGCTGAGATGGGTTAGCTGTAGCTGCTTGTACATCAAGAGCGGCATCAACAGCTGCCATATCGACAGCACTACCTGAGATCATCTCACCAGTCTGAAGTGTACGCTGTGCAGCAGGTGCGACTACCTGAGACTGGGCTAGTTGCTCAGCACTGAGACCTAGGCTTGATAGTTGGCTAGTGTCTCCAGTTTGAGCCTGTACCATAGCTGAGGGGCCCACAGAGCCTTGTACAGCTTGAACTCCACTGGTTGCAGCAGCTACATCACCAGCAGCAACAACAGGGTTGACAGAGGCTGCATTGAAAGCAGTGGGGTCTGTGATCTTAGGGGCATCCCCTGTCAGCTGACCTGTTGAACCATCAATTATGGTTCCAGGTGCATTCGGGTCTATTTCAACTACCTCAGCTTTAGTTGTCAGGCTACCAGGGTCTTCCATAGAAGCCAGTGCCATCTCTTGCTGAGCCTTGCTCATCTTTAACCGAGCTTCTTCAGCCTTACGTGCTTCTTCAGCTTTACGTGCTTCCTCAGCAGCTTTCTTAGCAGCAGCTTCCTCTGCGGCTTTCTTAGCAGCAGCTTCTTCAGCAGCAGCTTTCTTAGCAGCAGCTTCTTCTGCAGCAAGCTCCTCAGCTGTCTTAGGGACAGGAGCAGGATTACCACCACCTCCACCACCCCTAGCGATGTAGCTATTGAACCGTGTAGCAGGCATAAAAGGATTGTTAATCATCAGAAAGTCCTTCTGTGTAGTCTATTTCTATTATAAAACCTACGGAAGTGGACCTTCGTGGTTCCGTACAGCTCTCTATGTTCTTGTCTTATAGCCTTCATCACCTTAGAGGCGTGACCATAAGGAGTTATAAACTCGATACCCCATAGTTGGTAATCAGAGCCAGGGTTCTCTAGTTGATAGTCCTCATCTGTAGGAGAGTACTTATCCTCTAGGAATAGGTTGGCTTTGGTAGGTGATAACCAACACCATGTGACCAATCCTATTGGCTTAGTGCCTTGGTAGTAGAATCTTATTCTATTGTTATTGATAGGGAGGAGGAGGTAGGAGATAATCTCTTGAGGCGTATACTTAGCATGTACATCTCCTTTAGTTAGTAACTCTAAGCCATCCCCTATAGCCTTATACTTATCTATATACATAGGTATATATACCCCCGGAAACCTTAAGTTAATTATACATGTTTCCAGGGGTTCTGTCAAGTACTTTATTCACTTTGGTATAATTAACATCAGTAATGGTTAGGGTCCTGACTGTTTAGGAAGCCACCAAGCATATCAGCAAGTTCACGCTTAGCTGGGTTGTCTGACTTCTTATGACGCTTCAGTCTGTTAGTTGTAGTCATCTCTCTTGGAAACTCAGTGAACAGGATTGTACATACCGTGAAGTTATGTAAAGCGTTTATAACACTGAAGGCGAAGACGAGTGGCATCGTAATGACACCCCATACTCCTTTATCGTATCCATTACGTAGGAGAAGGTAACCAAAACTATAGAGTGCATAGACTGGTAGGATCAACGGACCTAAGAGCAGAAACGCACAGGTGCGCCAGAAGCCAATGATACGTGTCTCTGCGTAGTGGTGCTCTGATGACATTACACTGCCTCCAATGCTGCTAGTCGTGTTTCCATGTCGTCAATCTTTGTGAGTGCCTCCTGCAGTGCAGCAGTCAGCAATGGAACAATCTTGCTTTGGTCAATGCCTTGGTAGTCAGGAACGCTGCGAGTGCTTATTACAGCCTCTGTTACAACATTTCCATCATCATCAAGAACAGCAGGAGTGACTTCATACTCTTCATCACGCATGGCGTCTTTCGTACCTGTGACAGCCTCAGGGATAACTGCCTGCACCTCATGGGCGAGGAAGCCATCGACACGAGTACCGTCTGAAATCCACTCAAAGTTCACTGGCTTGAGAGCTTGGATACGAGCAGATGCACCTGTCATTGGCTGTGCGTCAGTCTTTAGGCGGTAGTCTGAGGATGTGCCATAAGCTGTCGCCGATCCTGCTGTTGTGATTTTACCAACAACACCATTGCCGTTCATAAACTCAATTTGAGTGGCTGTAGTGTTAACAGTAACTGACTGCTTCACCCAAGAGTTATTACTGTCTGCTTCAACATAATATGTCCATCCATTGTTGCTGGGGTCTGCCGTTACAGGAGTATTGAGGTGGACATTACCGCTGCTGTCGATGCGCATGCGTTCTGAGCCGTTGGTGTTAAAACCCATACCCGTAACACCTTGACGCAGTATACCGCTGCTGCCCTCAAGGAAATACCCGCCACCGTCTCCCGTTGAAGCAAATATATTACCATCCGTCACTAACTTTTCCGTAGGCGAACTCGTGCCAATCCCGACATTACCGCTGCTGTCTACATCAAGGCCGTTACTAAGGTCAGCTGTATCTCTTGCTTTAGACATCGGTCGTGCCTCCCTCGTTACGCATTGTAAATGCTACCGTCATAGCTTATACCCCTGCTTGCTGTGCAGCGAGATGAGCAGCGTAAGCAGCCTTAACCTCGTCTGTGTGAACTGCGGCAGCAATCGCTTGAACCTCTGCACTCTCGCCTGTGATGTCTGCATCTGGTGCAACGACATGGCGGCTGAAGGATCGGCTGATCTCTACACCGTCACGTTCGATCACTGTGGCTGTCCTCACCTGTACGTGTTTGTAGTCTCCGCAAATTTCGATTTTGTCTTCAACTGTGCGTTCTGTTAGTGCCATCGTTTATCTCCTGTGATGGTTGGACTGACTACCCTGTGATCCAACAGGGGTATTAAGATGTGCGGTAGGCTATGTTAAACCTATACTCCACATTAGAAGATGCGCTTAGGTAGACTTTATTAAAGTTCGTAGATTCCCCACCTACTGAAACCCAATTCGGGAATGCAGAAGTATTACCACTTCCAGGGCCATCAAGAGGCAGTAAGGATGTTTTTGTGGAGGGGGTACCAACCGCACCTGAAATTATATGTGCGAAACCCATTGCCGCTGAAACACTAATGCCGCTAGTGAAAGGCAGACCCGCAATTCCAGGAAAATCATTTGTAAAAGACCCTGTGCCACCATTAGTTCTTACGCCTCCATAGCAATATACCCAGTTTCCTATTTTTGTATAAACACCATCTTGCCGACCGTATGACCCACTCCAACCAGTGATCTCTGGACTGAACGTCCCAAACTCATAGTCATCCAGCTTATTAGCCGCACCAGTGCCGCCAAGGTAGACACCGCCAGACAGGTAGAGGTCTTTGAAGCGGTTGCCTGATGCCCCTATATCAGCGACACCTGTAGTTTCTGGGTATACTATAGAGGAAGTGCCAAACGCTAAACGAGAAGCTGCGGATGGGTTTCCGTCAATGAAAAGACCTCCATTGAGCGCCCCAATACTCCCCACAGTGGTGCCATTCTTCTGCACGTCAATGATAGTCCCATCTGATGTAGCACGGTCAACAGTGAGGACAGTAGCGCCATCGTTGTCTACTGTAAGGCCACCAGTGTAGTTCTG
>Ga0228614_1000162_pt1 | contig 41371 bp, 65 predicted proteins | sample 15DmetaG_FD_190531 | JGI IMG/M metagenome (GOLD analysis project Ga0228614, IMG submission 190531) | Seawater microbial communities from Monterey Bay, California, United States - 15D | ecosystem: Environmental > Aquatic > Marine > Coastal | place: USA: California | collected 2016-10-13
ATTGTTTGATGCGTTGAGTATTAACGCAGTAGCAGTTTTGCACAACACAGTCAATGACAAACAAGCACAGATTATAAAACAGCAACACAAACAAATAACAGTAGTGCCAGATCAAGATGAAGCTGGGCTAAAACTAATTGATCGTGCTGTTGAACTAGGATGGGCAGTAAGTATTCCAGACTGGCCTGAACATATTAAAGATGTAAATGATGCTGTAAAACATTATGGTAAATTAGGTACATTGATAACTATTATGAACACTAGAGAAACTAGTAAAATTAAAATTGAATTGGCAAAAAGAAAACTTGTTAAAAAAGTCAAATAACGTATAATTAAACATATGGCAAAAGAAAACAATAAAGAATACACATTAGAAATGCAAAAACTGTTTTTGGAGATGATGCTCCAGGACGCTGAAAGCTATGTGCGTGTGCAGAACATTTATAATCCAGAAAACTTTGATCGTAGTTTACAAAGTGTAGCTGAGTTCATTAAAGAACATATAGAGAATCATAAAAGCATTCCTACACTTGAACAAGTAAAAGCAGTTACAAATGTGCAGATGCAACATGTGCCTGACTTAACTGAAGAGCATTATGGTTGGTTCTTTGAAGAGTTTGAAGGCTTTACTAGACGTCAAGAACTAGAACGTGCTATTCTTAAGAGTGCAGACTTATTAGAAAAAGGTAATTACAACCCAGTAGAAAAACTAATCAAAGAAGCAGTGCAGATTAGTTTAACTAAAGACATGGGTACAGATTACTTTGATGATCCTAAAGGTAGATTAGAATTACTTAAAAGTAAAAACGGACAAGTATCAACAGGTTGGCCAATGTTAGATAGACCATTGTATGGTGGATTTAACAGAGGTGAGCTACAGATATTTGCTGGTGGATCAGGATCAGGTAAGAGTTTGGTTATGCAGAACTTGTCAGTAAATTGGAGTCAGCAAGGACTTAACGGTGTGTACATATCCTTAGAGCTAAGTGAAGGACTGTGTGCAATGCGTATTGATAGTATGATGACTAACACATCATCAAAAGAAATATTTAAGAAACTTGAAGATGTTGAAATGAAAGTTAAGTTAGTTGGTAAGAAGTCGGGTAAACTACACATCAAATATATGCCAGCACAATCAAACGTTAATGACATTAGAGCATACTTGAAAGAACTAGAAGTACAGACAGGTAAGAAGACAGACTTTTTATGTGTTGACTATTTAGATTTGATTATGCCTGTGAGTGCTAAAGTTAGCCCAAATGATTTATTTGTTAAAGACAAATACGTATCAGAAGAATTAAGAAACTTGGCAAAAGAATTAGATGTTATATTTGTTACAGCTTCGCAGTTAAATAGAGGAGCAGTAGAAGAAGTAGAGTTTGATCATAGTCACATTGCAGGTGGGTTAAGTAAAATTAATACAGCTGATAATGTGTTTGGTATATTTACAAGTCGTGCAATGCGAGAACGTGGAAGATATCAAATACAGTTAATGAAAACTAGATCAAGTTCTGGTGTTGGCAGTAAAGTAGATCTAGAGTTTAATTTAGAAAGTTTAAGAATAACAGACCTAGGTGAAGAAGCACAAGAAGGGTATACTAGACAAGCACCAAGTGACTTGATGAAATCAATTAAAACAACTACAACAGTTGGCGAACAGCCTGTAGCAAATGTAGAAGGTGAGCAACCTAAAGTTACAGGCGAAGTACAAAGTAACAAATTGAAACAGATGTTAGGCAACTTAAAATCCAAGTAATATTAGATGTATAGTATCAAAGACGTCAGGCATCTGCATTTAGAAATATCTAGCCTATGTAATGCTCGTTGTCCATTATGCCCTCGTAACTTCCACGGTTACCCCTATAATGATGGATATATAGAAAGAAACCTCACACTTGAAGATGTTAAAAAGATATTTGAACCCAACTTTGTAAAACAGTTAACAGGAATAATGATCAATGGTAACTTTGGAGACTGTGTTATGAATACAGAAACTCCGGCAATAGTCAAATACTTTCGACAACATAATTCCAACCTAGAAATAAAAATAAACACCAACGGCGGAGCAAGAAGTAAACAGTTTTGGCAACAGTTAGCTGAGTTAGATGCTCACGTACTGTTTGCATTAGACGGACTAGCTGATACACATTCAATATACAGACAAGACACTGTGTACGAAACAGTGTTAAAAAATGCTAAGACTTTTATTAAAGCAGGTGGTCAAGCTACATGGAAGATGATTCCATTTGATCATAATCAGCATCAAATTAAAACTTGCCGAGAACTGAGCAAGCAACTTGGATTTAGTAATTTTACATTAACAGACCAAGGTAGAGACACTGGTATTGCTGTTGATAAAAAAGGCAAGGTAGTTAACCTGTTGGGCACACCTAAAAAGATTAATTTTGAACAGCTATTACAATCTAAAAAAACTGATCAAGTATTGTTAGAAGATCTTGACCCCAAAGTTAAACAAATAACCTGCGAAGTAAAGAAAAGTAAATCAATATATGTAACATCAACAGGTGAAGTGTATCCTTGTTGTTATACTGGCTTTTATCCAAGAACATACGGACACGGTCAGTACTATGAAGTAGTTAATAAACAGTTAAAAAATATTATTGAACCTAACAATGCCTTAGAAACTTCATTAGAAGAAAGCATTGGGTGGTTTAATATAATAGAACAGAGTTGGAACACTGAAGACTTTAAACAAGGCCGCTTACTGATATGTAATGATGTGTGCGGTTCCTGATAAATACTATCACTAACGGAAACTTAACTTATGCAACGTAAAACAAAAAGTATTTTAGATGAACTGAGCTCAATGCACATTAGCAAAGACAGAAACCACTTAGTGGAAAGTCGTGCTAATAACATTATTCAATCTGCTATCAATATTTTTGAACAGATTGATAATCTATACGATTCTGAAGCGGCAGAAGATTTACAGCGTAAGTTTGTTAACGCAATTAAATCAAGAGACCCTAAAAAGTTTTCCCGATCAGTGAGACGTAAAGATGAAGATTAATGAAATTGTTCAAGAAGGTATACTAGATAACCTTAAAGGTAAAATTGGTAGATACCAAAATGCTCAGGCAATGAAGCAAGCTGGTGTACTTGGTGCACGTGCCTGGAAAAAGTACCTTGCTGGTTTAGAAGCCGCAAATGACTACAACGAAATACAACCAGGACTAGTTAAAACACATTTACGTAATTGGATTGATCAATCATTATTCGGAAGGTATAGTTTAAATACTGCACCTGGCCCGATACAGCAAAGCGTCAATGCTTTTATTGGACAACTTGCTCAAGATCCTAAAGATACTACTAAGTTAGAAAAAGCATTTTCTGCAATTCTTAACCAAACACGTAAGATGCAGTTAGACCCAGGTGCAAAATCTACACAACAAAAACCAGTTGCTGGCGGCAAACAAATATGTGACCAACCAACAAAACAAATTGGTAATTCATTATTTGTGTGCGGACAAGAAATAAAACAAGGCGATCCAGGATATGATGAGCTTGTTAAAAAACTGGGCGTAGAATAACATGCAAATAATCGAAGGCGGAAACGTATTTAAAGATGAGAAAGGTACAGCGTTAACTAAACGTATCAATCTTGTCGACGTTAAGCCCACTGTTAAGTATTTAGAATCGTTAACAGGACTTTCCCTACTAGATAACATGCTAGGGTCAACAGGCAAAAAACCTACATCAGGTGACTTAGATCTTGCAGTAGATGCAAAAAAACATACCAAAGATGAAGTATACAACAAATTAATTGCAAAAGGTGCAAGTCCCCAGGACGTTGCTAAATCAGGCGACTCAGTCCATTATAAGTGCCCAATCAACGGTGATCCAATGAACGGATATGTGCAAGTTGACTTTATGTTTGGTGATCCTAAATGGCAACAATTTGCATTAAATGCAAGTTCTGATTCAGAATTTAAAGGTGTACACCGTGCAATACTATTAGCTAGCATTGCCAAAGCAAGAGGTATGAAATGGTCATACAAATACGGACTAGTATCAAGAGAAACAAATAAAGTTATTTCAAATGATCCAGATGAAATTGCAAAAATGCTAATAGGCGGAACACGTAAAGATCTAGCAAGTGTAGAAACAATTATTGCACAAGCACAAAAGAACAACGACTATGAAGAACTAGTAGCAGACGCAAGAGAATACTTTGCTAAGGATGGACTACAATTTGAATCAACAGAAGTTAATTGGATTGCTCGTACAAGAGATAGACTTATTAATCAAGGTATGCAGGTTATTACAGAAGCGGCTCGTATTGAACATCCTGAAGATATGATCTTTGATAGTGGAAGCCAAGGTGCATTAAAAGCTGTTACTGATTTAAAAACATTACCGCAAAAAGCCAAAGACATTACAATTAAATGGGACGGTAAGCCAGCAATTATATTTGGACGTGATGAAGATGGCCAGTTTGTATTAACAGATAAGTCAGGCTTTACAGCTAAAACATATCAAGGACTAGCACGTTCTCCAGAAGAGCTAGAAAAAGTAATGCAAATGAGAGGCGGCGATCGTACAGAATTAATTAACATGTACAAAGCACTATGGGCACCATTAGAAGCACAGACACCAAAATCAATGACAGGTTATCTCAAAGGTGATTTATTATATACAGGTACTCCAAGCAAACAAGGAAACAAATACGTGTTTACACCAAACACTGTTACATACTCAGTTGATGCAGATACTGACTTAGGTAAACAGATTGGAACTAGTAAAGCAGGTGTAGCAATACATACACGTTTAACTGACCCACAAGATGCAGGAACACCGTTCTATGCAGTAGAACAACTGCCAACAGGCCCTGTGTTATTTGTAGGACCTAAAATGAAAGATACGCCTAAGGTAGATATACCAACAGATAGATTAGAACAAATTGAAAAAACAGTTAAGGCTAGCCAAGGTGCTATTGATGCTTTCTTTTCACCTAACAACCTACGTGAGATACAGATGGCAAACTTACCAGCTTTAATGAAACAGTATGCCAACTTTAAAGTTAGAGAAGGTAACTTTGATAACATGGCTGAAAACTTTTTAGCATGGGCAACAACTAAAGTAAGTGCACCTAAAGCACAAAGACTAGAACAATATATTAACAATAATATGAAGATAGTAGAATTAATATTTTCTATCTTTAAGGCCATTGCTGTTATTAAGACACAGGTAGTTAGAGCGTTAGATCAACAAGGCGGTGGTATAACAGCATCAATAGATGGCGAGTCAGGGCATGAAGGTTATGTAGCAGGTGGACTTAAATATGTTGATCGTTTAAGATTTTCAAAATCAAACTTTGCGAAGAATGTATAATGGACTTTATTAAAGAATTAATTGAATCAAGAATGTATCGTAGACTTGAACAAGTTAAAGGTACTGATGTGGCTACAATAGGCAGTCTAGTGTTTGATCACATGTTAATGTTAAGAGTTTTATATTATATTGATAAAAAGAAAGCACAGCGGTATGCTAAAGATACAATGAAACAACAAAACTTTAGTGGCTTTAGACAGTCAATGACTGACTTATATAATTTCTTAACACTGGTTATTAGTCAACGTCAATATGCAGATAAGCTATTCAATGATTGGGATATTGTTATTCCAGAATTAAGAATCAAACGTGTTCTACGTGCTGTTGCAGATGGCGACATGGACGAAAGAGATTATGATTCGTTATTACTATTGTTAAGCAGACGTATTAAAAACTTAACCGGAGACCAAATGTGGTTACGTAGACTAGTGCAAGACTGGCAAAAACGTATCAGCAGAATGGACCAGACACAAGCAATGACTCGTATACTACAAACAGTTAGACGTCCTATTAATACTGACTTGTATATGGCATTGCAATCATCAAGTAAAGTAACTCCAACAAATACATAATGGCTAATTGGGCATACGTAATATTCGCCTGTGCTATGATAAATGGCGATCCACAATGTGATCCAGAACCTGTATCTATAGTTGATAACTTCACTACTGAAACAGCGTGTACTGTCTTTGCAGTATTGTCCACAACAATGATTAATGACGATATGTACAAACAAGGTATTACAGACAGTTGGGCAGTGCCATCACAGTGCCAGATTGTGCCCGGAGAAGCTGATAAATTCTTTGTATATTAATAAACTGTACTTAAAATAGTTGAATATTAGACTAAATAAGTGTAGGGAAAGAATAAATTCCCATATAACTAAGGAGATATTATTATGGCAGTTTTAGCAGGTAAAGGAACAGTTTCACAATCACAAGGCGTAGGTCCAAAAACTTACATCTATGCAATCACTACAGGTACAATTACAGTATCAGACGCATGTGACTCAATCACTACAACTTACTTCGGTACAGTTGCGGCAGTTGAAGGTACAGCAGACGGCAACCATATTATGGTTCAAGGTGGACCAGGTGGTGCTGAAGCAGTTTCAGGTATTGCACTAGTTGCTACATTCGCTAACGCTTAATTGAGTTAGACTAGTACTAAATTAAAGAGCCCTACTTTTTTAAGTGGGGTTTTTTATTGGGTTAAATATCTATATGGAACAACAAGAACTGTTTAAGAAAGATACTACTCGTTGGATATATGAATCACCTGATGGTGGGTCAACTTTATATAGACGTAAAGCCAACGATCCTCATCACAAGCGTGAACTAGTTAAACAGTTAGATGATGAATTCAAAGATTATAGAGACTGGATGTATAAACAGGATTGGTCTGAGCTAAGTAAAAATTCAATGGTTAAAGAATCTATAGATAAGTTGAGAGTGCTGGTAGAACTTATAAAAGAATGATCCGTTGTTACACATTAGTTGATATTACTCAGACCGGGTTTACTAGAAAGCCAAAAACTCCTGAGCAGATTGTACAGCGTAATCAACAACGCAATTATGAAACATTTATACAGCTAATATCATTACGAAGCCAACCTCAACTAATTCACGCTCCGCAACAAATAGAAAATATTGATATAGGCGATTATGAGTTTGGTAGCTATTATATGCCAAGTATTTTTCAATATAACCTATGGATATTTGATTTTAACAGTGATCACCTAGACTCGTATGCTACAGTCAACAACCCTGTGGGAAGTTTAACTAACGATTTCAATAACATACCTATAATCAGCGGATTGTCGGAGACTGCCAGTATACAAGGGGTTATAAGCACCCATGGTGAACACCTCAACACTTATTTTCAGTGTTTTTAGACTATTGTGATAAATAAAAACAAGAACTAGTTTAACTAGTAACAAAGCATTTACGATAACATTTTATAGGCACAAACAGGCTACTTTTAGGCACAACATAGTAAGATTGCTTTAATATCCTATTGGAGAAAAAAGCAGTGAGTACTACTCGAATTGAGAAAGAGAATTTAGAAGCCCACGTAGAGTTATGTGCCGAGAGGTATGATGCGTTGGAAACTAAATTAGACACAGTTGAAGAAAAAGTAAGTTCACTTGAAACCAGTGTAGGCGAAATCAAAGATATGATTACTCATCTTGATAGACGTCGTTCCACACAGTTAATCACTTGGGCAGGTACAGCAATTACAATGCTAATTGGCGTTGTTGGCTGGCTTTTAACAAAGTTTGTTTGGTAGTCACTATGACTACAGAAACTTCCTTTCGTAAACTAAAATCTCTCACTACTCATAGTCTACAAAGTCTTTCTGCAAATATTATCGTCAAAGTTAAAGATGATTATATAGTTTTTAATCGCTACAAAATTTCCCCAACAGATCATGGTTACTATGAAGTATATCGTAACGACACTTTAGTACACGAGTTTACAAATAGTCGTAATGCGTTAGCATGGTGTATACTAGAAAAGCATGCAAGGATAGAAGATGCAAATAGCTTATTAGGTCAAGATAAAAAGATAGGGTGGCTTGAGCTAGATATTGATAGACAAACACAGATAATGAACACCACTCAAGATAATGATAGAAGAGCGTTGATGGCAACTAAAGTAACTAATAACATTCATGTAAGAGGTGATATTAAAATTAAGTTACAAGAGCAAATTGAATTGGCTAAATACTATCAACAAAAAGGATTCGACAATGAAACTGCAAGAACTAGCAAAAAATAAAATAAAACAGGTTGGCAAAATCATGGAAGGCCACTTTAATCGAGATATTAATGTGTCAAAACTATCAATGGAACAAGCAAAAACATTGTTAGCTAAGACATCTAACATAGTTGCTGAAGTACAGTCTAGCATTAACAGACACACAAGTGAAAGTAATCCAACATATCTCCAAGCACTAATGATGAAAGAAGCATTAGAAGCATATATTAAAGAAGGTACAGCTGAAACTAGAAATCCATATGCAGGCGGTACAGGAGAGCAAAAACATATTGCTCCAGGTGCAATGGCTCCAGCAGACATCAAAAAAGATGATGACGAAATGGAAGAAGCATGTGGCTCTACTCATAAAAAGAAAATGAAAGAGTACGGTAAGAAAAAAACTTACGAAGCTAAACAAATTAACGAAGCAGACGTTGAAGAAGCTCAAGTAACATTAGCGGCTCAAGACGTAGTTGATAGAATCCAAAAAATGTATGAAGATACAGCAGAAATGCAATATAAAGACTTACCTAACCTAGCACAAATGATGAAACAAGAGCTAGGCATTAATCAAACACAGGCATACTATGATGCAACTAACACAGCAATTTCAACACTAGTTACTGCATTAGAGCAAGCAAAGACAGACTTAGAAAGTGCAATGGCTCCAATCACAGGTGAAGAAACTATTAGCCCTGAAGAATTTACAGAACCAGAAGCAGATGTAGAAGATAACAGCACACCGCCAGAAATGGATGATGAAGAAGCAGTTATTGACGCACCGGAACTAGATACAGATTTAGGCAGAGAAAGAAGATAATGAAACTATTTGAGGTATATGGTTCAGAGCATGAGCTAGCGGCCTTAGTTCAGTATCTTATCAGCCGTTCAGAAGATTTAGGCACTAAAGGAAAAGTAGGAACAGAATCTTTTCTTAAAATGGCAGATAATTTAGGTGTTAATGTGTCGATGTCACAACTACAATCAATGGCACAACGACAGCCATTAAGCAATATGATTGCAGATGTTAATCCACAGCATGTTAGTTTTGATTTAACAAGCACAAAGAATCCTACAATGAGTGTTGATAAAGCACGTAAAACAGTTGACTCCATGGCAAAACGAGCGATGAAAAGGTAAACTCAACATCAATCGTTGCTACTCCAGTAGCCCTATCTTTTGGTAGGGCTTTTTTATGGTTGACATTCAGACAATAAATAGTATACAATAATACAATGTATTAAGGAAAAATATATATGGCATATTCAGATAAAGTTTTAGATCATTATGAGAATCCAAGAAATGTTGGATCTTTAGATAAAGACAGTAAAGATGTAGGAACTGGCATGGTTGGCGCACCTGCTTGTGGTGACGTTATGAAACTACAGATACAGGTAGAAGAAGGTGTTATCAAAGATGCCAAGTTCAAAACATATGGATGCGGTTCGGCTATAGCAAGTTCAAGTCTAGTAACAGAAATGTTAAAAGGTAAAACTATTGACCAAGCAGGTGATATTAAAAACTCAGCAATAGCAGAAGAACTAGCACTACCACCAGTTAAGATACATTGCTCTGTACTAGCAGAGGACGCTATCAAATCAGCAATAATTGATTACAAAGAGAAGAATTCTAAATGATAACAGTAACAGAGTCAGCAGTAAAAAAATTAAAAGAAATACTAGCAGAAGAAAACAACCCTGATCTTAAAGTTAGAATGTTTGTTAGTGGAGGTGGGTGCAGTGGTATGCAATATGGATTCACACTAGAAGATCAACCTGCAAATGAAGATGACTTTGATTTAGAAGTTGCACCAGGTGTACACATGTTAGTAGACGCAATGAGCGGACAGTATGTACAAGGTGCTGAAGTTGATTGGAAAGAGTCAGTACAAGGTGCACAGTTTGCTATTAGCAATCCTAACGCACAAACAAGTTGTGGATGTGGATCCAGTTTCTCAGTATGATAACTTTAACAGATAAAGCATACGAACGAGCGTTACATTCAATTCAATCAAGAGAAAATACTATAGGACTTCGTGTTGGAGTAAGAACAGCAGGATGTTCTGGACTTGCTTATGTATTAGAGTTTGTTGACCAAATTGGTGAACATGACGAAGTGTTTGAGATTAAAGATGTTAAAATAATAATAGACAAGAAAAGTCTTGTATATCTTAATGGATTAGAAATGGATTGGGTTAAACAAGGACTCAACGAAGGCTTTGAATTTAATAACCCAAATGCCAATGGTGAATGTGGCTGTGGGGAAAGTTTTACTGTATGAAGAATAGGCTATTTACCTTTGGGTGTAGTTTTACAAAATACGGTTGGCCTACTTGGGCTGACATTTTAGGCCAAGAGTTTGATGAACATCAAAATTGGGGGAAAACTGGAGCAGGTAATCTATTCATTTTTTGCTCCCTTATGGAAGCCATACAGAGAGAATCAATCAGCAGTAATGACACTGTAATAATAATGTGGACTTCTCCTGGAAGAGAGGATAGATGGGTTAAAGGCCATTGGATAACTCCTGGTAGCATATATAATCAAGACGTTTATTCTAAAGATTGGGTAGATAAATTTGCTGACCCAGATGGGTACTTAATTCGAGACTCGGCTTTGATATCATCAGCTAATAAAGTCTTAGATAATATTAAATGTGATTATCATCAGTTAAGTATGATGCCGTTTAACATTGTTAATGATTCTGAACCTTCCTTAATTGAAAAAATAAAATCTAAATTTAATATTATAACAGGACAAGAAACAAAAAACGTTAAATCTATGATACCATCTACAGATAAAGTTATTAATTTATATCAAAATGTTATAGATAAAATAAAACCGTCGGTGTTTGAAACGATCTTTAACAATGATTGGTATAGTCGGCAGGGCTTTAAGGCAAAGACTTGGGCTGAAGTTAGTTATAAAGAATCTAAGGAAACCTGGGCTCCTCATTGGCCTGCATATGAAGATTTTATCAATAAACAAATAACTGAAGAAATATTACAGGAACTAAAGCAGTTTTATGGTTTTGACAATATAGATTTGTTTATAAAAGAAATACACCGATTTGAAAATAGAAATGACATACATCCTACTCCTATAGAACATTTAGAATATCTTAACAAGGCATTGCCTGAATTCTTAATATCTAAAGAAACTATTGAATGGGCACAAAAAAAGCAAATAGATGCAGAAAAAGGCATTGAATATATACATCCAAAAATAAGTAGGCTATAATAAATGATAAAACAAGTATACGAATATAAAGAACTAAAACGTACAACAACAGAAAAGCAACGTTTATATACATGCCCTGATGGTAACGCAGTTCCTAGTGTTACAACAATCTTAGACAAAACTAAATCAGAAGAAAAGAAAGCAGGACTGGCACGCTGGCGTAAGAGTGTAGGTGAAGCTAAAGCAAAAGAAATAGTTACAGAAGCGGCTAACAGAGGCACACGCATGCACACCTACTTAGAAAACTATGTGCTTGGCGAAGAACTAAAAGACAAAGTATCAAATCCTTTTGCTCAGCAAAGTTTAGACATGGCCAAGATAGTTATTGACGAAGGACTTAAAGATGTTGATGAGTATTGGGGGACAGAAGTAGCATTATATCATCCTAAGATTTATGCAGGTACTACAGACCTAGTAGGTGTACACAAAGGCGAGCCTGCAATTATGGACTTTAAACAAACTAATAAGCCAAAGAAGCGTGAATGGATTGAGGATTACTTCCTACAACTATGTGCATACGCAGAAGCACACAACGAAGTGTACGGAACTAATATTCGTAAAGGTGTTGTGCTTATGTGTTCAAAAGACTACAAGTATCAAGAGTTTATCTCAGAAGGTACTGAATGGGATATGTGGCGTGACCTATGGTGGCAACGTGTTGAGGAATACTACGTTAATCATAGATAAATATGATTAATGGAACTTATATTATTCGCATTAATAATCAAACACTGTATAATAGATCTTGGTATACAAAGCCATTTTCTGTGGGGCAAGACACATAACAAAATAAATTATTTTGGCTGTCATGCTCATTACCTACATCATGCTATAGGAACATTCATAGCTTTTATACTATTCACAGATATTAAAACAGCACTACTAGCAACAGTAATAGACTACATAGTGCATTGGCATGTTGACTTTACTAAACACAACGTTAATACCTATTTTGAATTAACAAGAAAAGATAAATGGTATTGGTGGACAGCAACAATTGATCAACTTCTACATTTTTTAACTTACTATTTGTTAGTCATCTATCTCGTCAACTAGATAAATACTATCATAATAAATGGATAGAGACTTATGGCAATAGTACAAATTTCAAAGATACAACATCGTAAAGGCTTACAAGAAAACCTACCTCAACTAGCAGGTGGTGAATTAGGTTGGGCACAAGACCAACGCAGACTTTATATTGGTAACGGAACATTAGTTGACGGTGCACCAGTTATTGGTAATACAGAAGTACTAACAGAGTTTAGTGATGTATTATCAGTTGCAACTCCGTATACATATAAAGGTGAAGCCGCAGGGTATACAGTTAAAACAGATGAACCTGCTGTTGAAAGAAAGATAGGAGGTAAACTAGATGAGTTTGCTTCAGTAAAAGACTTTGGTGCAAAAGGCGACGGCGAAACAGATGATACAGTAGCAATTAATAGAGCATTTTACGAATTATTTTGCCGTGAAAAGAATCCAGAAATAAGACGCAGTTTATATTTTCCTGCAGGAATTTACAAAACATCAAACACAATTTTAGTTCCACCATACGCTAAAGTATATGGCGAAGGTGTTGAATCTTCAATTATCAGAATGGCTCCAGATGATTCATCAATGCCAACATTTGCAATGCGTACTACAGATAGTTTACAGCAAACAGGTGCAAACATTGGATCTAACTCTGCTATACTACCTAAGAATATTGAAATGAGTTCTATGACTATTGAGTCAAATGTTGAAACTCATATTTTATTAGTTGAATCAGCACAGCAATGCTATTTTGAATCAATGAACTTTACAGGTCCTTTACTAAAAGCAGATTTAACAGATGCTACTAAAGGTACAATAGCAATTGAAGTTGAAGGAACAGCGGCGGCAACACCAGAAATGATTACATTTGATAAATGTGGAATAAGTGGTTGTACATATGGTGTCAAAGCAGACGCCAACTCAAATGGCGTCACATTTACCAATGGACGTTTTCATATCCTATGGAGAGCTGTGCAGTTAGGAGAAGATACAACTGATGTTGGTCCTTTAGGGTATCGTATTACACAAAACTTATTCGACGACGTTTCAGATTCAGGTATTTACTTTGCTAATGTAAGCAAAAACATCTCAGGACATAATGTTTTCTTAGATGTTGCTAATACATTTAATGGAACAGGTAATCCAAGTGAATCAATAATTCAAATTCTAGCAGATGATAATATCTCTGTTGGAGATATGTTTGAGCGTACTGATGCAGATGATTTAATACATACCCGAGTTGATGTTGCTAACACTGTAAGAGGTATATATTTTGACAATGCAAGAGGTATTGCATACGGTAACTATAAACGTGAATCAGGTGTTAGAGCAACAATTGAAAATAATCAAACTTCAGCACAAACTATTTTTACTAGACAGGAAAACGGATTCTGTTGTTTTAACATTGATTATTCTATATCAAGAGGCGACGCAAAACGTATTGGTACATTAACAGTTACGCTGTCACAAGGTTCAAATGCACTTTCTTATGTAGATGACTACAATGAAAATGCAGAAACAGGTGTTGTGTTATCTGTAACAGAATCAGGATCAAACTTTTTATTCAAGTATACTAGTACAAACACCGTACCTGGGCACATTCATTATTCATTAACACATTTACGCTAGTCAACAATGTGGGCACAAACCTATGAAGAAAGGTTAAGACTCTGGGCATCCTTACGAGAGTCTGTCAGTAACAAATCTTTAACTGAACAACTCAATATAATAAACAATTGGTGGAGCCACGCTCCTAGAGTCAATAATGTAGTACATTGGCACGATAAAGAAAATTGGTTATCCCCCTGGGAACTTTTGGCAGAAAAAGGATATTGCGAACTTGCATCTGCTCTCGGTTTAGCTTATACTATAATTCTAGTCAACAAAAACGTAGATGTACAAATAGCACAAGCAAAGGACGAGTCTAGCAGTGACGTTACAATACTAATTGTTGATGATGAACATATTCTTAACTGGGACATTAACTCAGTGATAAGTAAAGAACAGTACAAATTTGAAATTAAAGAAACATTTGATTGCACCAAACTTAACGAGATGATTGGATAGAAATGGCAGAGATATTAGTAACAAAAAGAGATGGCGAAAAAGAGCCTTTAGAAATAGACAAACTACATAAAGTTGTTATGTGGGCCTGTGAAGGCATTACTGGTGTTTCAGCTAGTGAAGTTGAAATTAAAAGTCACTTACAATTTTACAATGGTATTAAAACAGCAGACATACAAGAAACAGTTATTAAAAGTGCGGCTGATTTAATAACAGAAGAAACGCCAAACTATCAGATAGTTGGAGGTAGATTAATTAACTATCATATACGTAAAGATGTATATGGACAGTTTGAACCTTGGCATGTTAAAAAGATAATAGAAAAAAATATTGACTTAGGAATGTATGATCCTGAGCTTATGGATTTATATACCAGTGACGAATGGGATAAGATAAATGGCTATGTCAAACACGAAAGAGATGAGTCATTGACATATGTTGCTATGGAACAATTCCGTGGAAAGTATCTTGTACAGAATAGAGTAACAGGTGAACTATATGAGTCACCGCAGATAACTTATATTTTAATTGCGGCAGTACTGTTTGGAAACTATCCTAAAGAAACAAGATTAAAATATGTAAGAGAATACTACGACGCAATTTCAACACACCAAATATCACTACCCACTCCTGTAATGGCTGGCGTAAGAACTAGCCAAAGACAGTTTTCAAGTTGTGTTCTTATTGAAACAGATGATTCACTAGATTCGATCAATGCTACATCATCAAGTATTGTTAGATATGTTTCACAGAAAGCAGGCATAGGTATTGGTGCAGGTCGTATTCGTGCTATTAAATCGCCAATTAGAAAAGGTGATGCTTATCACACAGGCGTTATTCCTTTCTATAAACTATTTCAAGCGGCTACAAGATCATGTTCACAGGGTGGAGTTAGAAATGGTGCGGCTACTTTGTACTATCCAATATGGCATTTAGAAGTAGAAGACTTGCTAGTGCTTAAAAATAATAAAGGCACTGATGACAATCGTGTTAGACATATGGACTATGGTATACAGTTTAATAAACTAATGTATGAAAGACTGTTGTCAGGTGGAGATATAACTTTATTCTCGCCACATGATGTTCCAGAGATGTATGATGCTTTCTTTAACGATCAAGATAAGTTTAAAGAACTATATGAAACAGCAGAGCGTAATACTCGCATACGTAAGAAAACAATCAAAGCAATTGACCTGTTTGGACAGTTTGTACAAGAGCGTAAAGACACAGGTAGAATATATTTACAAAATGTAGATCATGCTAATACTCACGGTAGTTTTAAAGAAGATGTAGCACCAATTAAGCAATCAAACTTGTGTTGTGAAATTGACTTACCTACGAAGCCACTAAGTGATTTAAATGACGCTACGGGCGAAATAGCACTGTGTACGCTATCGGCAATTAATTGGGGAGTATTTAGAACTCCTGAAGAAATGGAAAAGGCATGCACGCTTGCAGTTAGAGGATTGGACGCATTATTAAGTTATCAAAACTATCCTGTATTAGCGGCGGCATATGCAACACAGAATAGACGACCACTAGGTATAGGTATTATTAATCTTGCTTATTGGCTAGCAAAGAATGACTTTACATATTCTGATCCAAGTTGTTTACCAGAACTAGATAGATGGGCACAGCATTGGTCATATTATTTGATTAAAGCAAGTGCAGACCTAGCAGAAGAGTTTGGATCCTGTCCTAAGTCAAGCGAAACAAAGTATCATGATGGTATATTACCTGTTGATACATATAAAAAAGAAGTTGATGAATTAGTTGATCCAGTTGATCATGTTGATTGGAAAGGTCTTAGAACACAGCTTAAAGCTACAGGTATACGTAATTCAACGCTAATGGCATTAATGCCAGCAGAAACATCTGCACAGATTAGTAATTCAACAAATGGTGTAGAACCACCTAGAAGTTACATTAGTATTAAACAAAGTAAACACGGAGCATTAAAACAGGTTGTACCCGAATTTAGACGCCTTAAAAATAAGTACGAACTACTATGGGATCAGAAGTCACCGGAGGGTTATCTAAAAATTATGTCAGTTCTCCAGAAGTATATTGATCAAGGCATTTCGGTAAATACTTCTTACAATCCAGCCTACTATGAAGATGATAAAGTGTCAATGAGTGACTTACTCAAGCACATTGTAATGTTTTATAAGTATGGCGGAAAACAGTTATACTACAATAACACACACGACGGACAAGGTGAAATAGATGTTGATCGTGATGTTAAAGATAGTGTAGAAGTTGATAATTCACCGGAGCAGTACGACGAAGACGACTGCGATAGTTGTAAAATTTAAGTTAGGGGCAATATACAAATGAGCGTGTTAAATAAAAATAACAAGAGTCATCTAAAAGCTAATGCGTTTTTAGATAAAAGTGGTGGGCACGGTATCCAACGTTATGATACTGTTAAGTATAGACAATTTGAAAAACTAACTGATAGACAATTAAGTTTCTTTTGGAGACCTGAGGAAGTTGACGTAATGCGTGACTCCAAAGACTTTAAAGACTTAACACCATATGAACAACATATCTTTACAAGCAATTTAAAGAGACAGATTGTGCTTGACTCAGTACAAGGACGTTCACCTAACTTAGCTTTATTGCCTTTAGCAACTATACCAGAGATTGAAACATGGATTGAAACTTGGGCGTTCAATGAAACTATTCATTCACGTTCATACACACATATCATTAGAAACGTTTATGCAGATCCGTCAAAAGTATTTGATAGCTTAATGGACGTAAACGAAATTGGATCATGTGGTACAGATATTTCCAAGTACTATGATGACTTAATTGAATATCATAGAATGTATGAATATTTAGGTGCAGGCGAGCATATAGTCAATGGCAAAAAAGTCATAGTTGACGAGTATGAACTTAAACGTCGTTTATGGTTATGTATTAATTCAGTAAACGTATTAGAAGGTATTCGTTTTTATGTTTCTTTTGCTTGCTCTTGGGCATTTGCTGAACTTAAGAAAATGGAAGGCAATGCTAAGATTATTAAACTGATTGCTAGAGACGAAAACATTCATTTAGCAAGCTCACAACACTTATTAAAAATGCTACCACAAGACGACAAAGACTTTGTTAAGATTAAAAAAGAGTGCGAACCAGAGGTAGTAGAAATGTTTAAGTCAGCAGTTGAGCAAGAAGAAGCCTGGGCAAAATACTTGTTCCAAGACGGTTCAATGATTGGACTTAACGAAGAACTACTATGTCAATACATTCAATGGATTGCTAACAAACGTATGTCAACACTAGGTTTAGAGTCACCATATCAAGGTGGTTCAAATCCTTTACCTTGGACACAGAAGTGGATATCAGGTAGCGAAGTACAGGTAGCACCTCAAGAAACAGAAATCAGTAGTTACACTATTGGTGCAGTTAAACAAGACGTAACAGAAGATACTTTGAAAGGTTTTAGTTTATAATGCTTAAATGGTTTTATAGAACATTTCCGTTAGACAAGAGAGTAAAAATGCTACAGGCATTTGCTTATATTGGTCTAATAATAGGACTGGTATTATACTTTGATTGGGCTTGGCTTGTAGCAGGTCTAGCATACAGTTGGATACTATTTTTAGTTGGTGCTAGCTGTGGACTACACAAATATTCAAGTCATAGATCATTTGAACCTAAGAATAGATTCTATAAAATTTTAATGTTATCGTGCAGTACTGTATTAAGTTTAGGTAGTAACGTGTCATGGGCATGTACACACAGAAAGCATCATAAGTATTCAGACCATGAGGGCGATCCACATTCACCAAATATCAACGGTGGTGGCTTTTGGCGTTCAATACGACTATGGTTCTACTACTTTCCAACATATCAAATTAATCCAAGAACAGTAAAAGATCTTAGCATTGACAAAGATCATAAGTGGTTCCACAATAACTACTTTAAATTAAATCTTGGAGTATTTTTAGTATTGTTTTTAATAAGCCCTAAGGTAGCAACATATTTTTATTTCCTACCAATCGTATATGGGTTCCAAGCTATCAGTTATATCACTGTGTTAGCTCACAACAAGTATCTTTACAAGTGGATAGGTTACACAAACTTTCCTAGTACAGATAGAACATTTAACTCAAAGATAGCATCAGTGTTTGTTCCTGGCGATGGTAATCATAATAATCATCATACACAGCCTGCCGCGGCCAAGAATAAGTTTACTGCAAAGGATTGGGATCTTGCTTGGTGGTTTATTAAGTTAGCGGGTAAAGATGTTAAAGATGACTATCAGCAGAAGATACACGCTTAGATAGTAAGTCAGCAATTTCACCACTTAGATCAAACTTGTTATTTCTCTTACCATAGTTTCTTTCACCTGGGTAAGCATGGTGAGTTTCGTGATATCCTTCTCCAGCAAATAGCCAAGTAAACAATACACTATCCCAACTAAGATCATTTTCATTATGTGGCTTAGTACCTTTAAACCAACGTTGTAGTGTTTCACTGTGTGCTATAACTGTTACCCAACTCATACCTAGTAGACAATATACTACAGGTAAAGCAAATAAGTAGACAACCAAGACAGGATCAACCATAAACAGTATTATTGGATAAACAGACCATATTTTCCAATAGTTATTATGATAGAATTTAATTTCTCGATCTTTAACTAAATCAATAACAACACGTGGATTAATCTTATCAGTCTCCATCCATAAGAACCATAGTTTAATGTTATGTATCCAGCTATTAGTTAGTGCGAATGGGTCTTGCTCGGTGTCTGAATGCTTATGATGTGTTCTATGACCTGCCGCAAATTCTATAGGTGTTCCTAGGGTAGTCATTGTACCCAGTAATAATAGTAAATGCTTTACAAGACGATTACGTGGGTCTAAGGCACGGTGTGATATCCACTTATGCAGGCTTACGCTAACGCCTAAAGTAAACAATATATAACCTAATATAAGCCCTGCGATTAATAGTGCAAAGTTAAAATTTATAATCAAAGTGGCAATAACGAGCAAATAAATGGTTGCTTGTGCAATGCGAACTCTGTTATAATTAGCAATCGATAATTTATTTTTTAGGTCATTGAATAATGTCATAACTATATTTATAGATTTAAAAACTACAAGGGAAAAATTATATGCTAAAAATATACTCCAAAACAAGCTGTCCGCATTGTGATAGTGCTAAACAATTTCTTGAATCAAAAGACATTGAATTTGAAGTTATTAACATAGAAAAGGATAGCGAAGCAAAAGAATTCTTAGTGGGAGAAGGACATCGATCAGTACCACAAATATATAAGGATGATGAGCTATTTGTTGAAGGTGGATATAGTGCATTAATTAAATTAACAGAGGATGAAATAAAGGCAAAATTATGAAATTAGACAACAACGAAATTTATACATTTAAATTAGTAACAGGTGAAGAAGTTGTAGCACAGACAGTTGAGATTGATGATGACCATTACATGGTTAACAAGCCTTGTACAGTATTACCAAATCAAGAAGGTAAAATGCAAATGGTTCCTAGTGCATACACTATGGAATTGGAGAAAGATGTACGGATAAATACTAGTGCAATAGCAATGATTCTAGAATCAAATGAATCTGTTAAGGCGGCTTATAAAAAAGCAACAACAGGTATTGATGTACCTGAAAAGAAAATCATACACGGATAATTTAAATGCCAGCAGTAGTAAGAAGAGGTGACGCAAATTCAGCAGGAGGGATAGCCACACAAGGTGCGGCCACTGTATTTGTAAATGGAAGAGGCGTAGTGCCTCCGGGTAGTCCTGTAACTCCGCACCCTTGCTGTGGATCAAAAGGATGCGACGCACATTGCTCAGCAGTAACTACTGGCGGCTCAGCTACTGTATTTGCAGAAGGCAAGCCAATAATTTTAGTTGGTGATAATGATACGTGTGGACACGCAAGAGCTCAAGGCTCTCCAAACGTTTTTATAGGATCATAACGTGGCAGGAATACTAACTCCAATGCAAATGAATGCAGGAGCCGGGCTACTTCAAAATAGTGGCATAGGCATTGCTCCAGCACTGGCAACAAATATTACAGCATATACCAGTATTACTGCGATAGATACAATTACCTATTGTCATGATAATTCAAGTAAAGTTACTGGGTCAACTCTAACTAATTTACAAAGTTTAGGTAATGGAGTATTCCCTGGATTAACAAACATTGTACTGCCAGCAGATCATGCAACAGTGGGTGCAGGTGCATTAACTACAAAAATAACAGCACACGCAAATGATTTGATTGGAGCAGACATTGGTGTGTTTGCACAACACTTTAGTCTAGCTAGTGCATTTACAACTAGCAGTAATGAATTTATTAGCAGTGCAATCAACGCCGATTCAAGTTTAGATATTAATACAGATGTTAACAATTTATTAACAGGCGCAATCACAGATACCACAGTTGCACTACCATCATTTGCAAGCGACTTATTAAACTCAGGTAACTTACTAAATTATAATGACCTACGTAACTTAGGAAATCCATTATCATTTATTAAACTATACTGGCAACAAGCAGGCGGGTTACCTATCATTGATGACTATCTTTCAGCTGAAGGTATTAATACTGCGGGACTAATTAATGCAGTAAGTTTAAGTGACCCGAGTGCTATTATTAACTCGCAAGTAAGTGACCTTGGTACTGAAGGATTAGTTAATTATGAGGACGGTGTTAATCCTAGTGCTGACTCTGGTAAAGCTAGTAAAAAAGGACTTGGTCAGGCAGTATGGGATACCTTAGGAAAAATTAAAGATACTGATCTTGCAAGCATACAAAATGTTTTAGGTAGTAGCATTTCTAATTTAGAAACTGCACAAGACTTGTTAGATCCAAAAAAAGTATTTCCAACTGCATATCAAAGTTTAAAATCATTTGACACAAATGGTACTATAACTTTAATTTATATTAATCAAACATTAAATGGACAGCTCGCAGGGCTAGGTCAAAGTTTATATTCAGCAGTGCCAGAATATATAGCAGATAGTAATCAGGCACTGGCAAGAAGTTTGCAACAAATTAAAGATATATTTAATATCACAAGTCAACAGTTGAGCCAAGTAGCAGAAAAATTAGAAACTACTAAAGGGCTTGGCACAATCATTGCACTTGACAAGCCGGTACCTGATGCAACTATCAACTATTTTAAAAATATATATGGTACAGGATCAGGAACTAACGGACAATTTTTAGTAACAGATGTTATTGGAACAGTAGCAGGTTATACTCATACTACAGAATTATCACAACTAGCAGAAACAGTGGGTAATCTAGATGACGAAAGTGAACTAGACAATCTAGCTAACTTATATGAAACAATGAAAAACTTGTTTGACGATGCCGCAACATATTATACAATAGTCGAAGTTTCACCTCCAACAGTTCCGCCAACATACACAGAAACTTGGTATATTCCAGCAGGTCGATATGGTTTGAGTTCAGCAAGTTACGCCTCAAGAAATCTTGCAGTTGATGATGTAATTACAGCCATTGACATAGAACTTGCTAGTTTAGCTTCAACATATCCTACACAAGCTACAGCAACAACAGCTAACATTACAAACTCATCAGCACAAATCAAACGTGAACTAGAGAATATGCCTAAGGCAGGTATTGTTACAGCAGATACACAGACCGGAATAAAAACCGCTGTGATGGGACTAGTAACTAATTTACATCAGTATGGAGCAGACGAAAGTTTGGGTGGCACAGGATGGATATTAGAAAACGTAGCCAGCAGTGACTTTTATGGTGAAAGTTTAGTTGCGGCTCTTAGAGAAGGGCGTAACATAAGAAGATTGAATGATGCTAGTATTGGTAATAGTTTATTCATTGACTCTCAAACAAGAACCAGCCAGCAAGCATCATTTTTAGATTCAACATACTCAGTTGATGAAGCAAAAGACTTATGAGAATTGAGTTATATTTAAAAATATCTAAAGGTTGCAAACCTGATATTTTAATAGAATTCAATGGCCAACCTATCAATGTTAAAATAGATAAGATAAAGAATAAATTTGGGCATTACCCTGTAGTGTTTGATGTAGATCCTCTTGAACAAAATATGATCAAAGTATCAATAACCGGTCTTGGTAAGGATTCACTTAGTGATAATCAGGTAAATGTATTTGACGCAATAATTGATGGAATCAATTTTGGAATCGTACACGTTATGAATTCCTGGGCATATCCTGAAGGACTAGCACCGCAGAAAGGAGCAACTGAGTTAGACCGTGACGGCTATATAGAAATACCTTTTGATTTACCGGTAGCTCTATATTGGGGGAAAGTACATACAGAATTTAAATTTGAGGATTTTCCTGAATGGATAAGCTAACAAAAGAATGGTTTGAATTAGACTTTCCCGGTGGACCTACATCAGTAGAAGTAGCTGATGATCCGTTTGATACTGATGTACCTATTGTTGAAATAGAATCTGACATTGATGTTGAGTTTATTACTAAAATATGTAGAATTAAACACGAAACAAATAGAACAGATTATAAAGATCAAATGCCTCCATATCAAACAGTGCCAAGGACTCGCAACCTTTATATTTCACTTTTATGGAATTATAGTACCCGACCAATAAGGTACATAGATCTTCGTAATAGAAGAGATGCTGAACCGCCACCATTGACACAACCTGATGAAGGTTCATTAAAAATAAAAGAACATCTTAAGTCAAAAGGGCTTAATATTGATATATGTTGTCAAATGAATCTTCAGAGTCGAGGATATTTTAGACCGCATAGAGATATGAATGGACTAAAAAATTTAATGTATGTTTGGATACCTTTAACATATCCTATAGGATCCTCACTAAAATTTTACCCTCATGGTGAATATAAACCTAAGCTCGGTAACTACTATCTGTTTAATCAGCACACATATACTCATGCTATTCAGAATATGCACTCAGACGAATGCAGATATGCACTAGTTGGACACTTAAATCCAGAATTAACAGATACTCCAGAGTTTAGACAACTTGTTCGTGACAATATTAATAAGCAATATAATGAACAAACAAATCACGGTTGGACACATAAAGTTAATAGTTGACCAAAAAATTAAAAGACGTTATAATAGTTACACTTTAAAGCAGTAAATAGTTGAACGGAAAAGGAGAATAGTTGATGAAATTATCAAGGAAGGTACTATACGCAATACTAGTAGTGTTAATAGCAGGTACATATTTGCATTTAACGCAACAGGCTGAACAAGAGAAAGTGGTTACCACAGAAGATATTGTGATAAGCATTGAGCAACAAAAAGCAGAGCTTAAATTAAAACAAGAATTAATAGCTCAGTTAGAACGTGAAGACGAGTGGATGAAAGAGATTAGTTGTCTTGCACGTAACGTATACTATGAAGCACGAGGCGAAAGTCTACAAGGACAAAAAGCAGTAGCCCTGGTTACTCTAAACAGAGTTGAAAATCCAATGTTTCCTAATACTATATGCGGTGTTGTAAACGAACGCAAAGTAGTTAAAGGAAGAACTAAATGTCAATTCTCCTGGAGATGTGAAAGTCATACTAATCCTAAAAAAGCAGTAAGACAAAGTCATGAAAGTTATCAAGCGGCCTTAACTGCTATACTTGATTATGAAAGTCTTACAACTACTCTAGTTACAAAAGATACATTATTTTTTCACGCCAAACATGTTAGACCGTTTTGGAGGAAAGTCAAACAACGTCTAGCACAGATAGACAATCATATATTCTACGAACAACGACCAGGGGATAAACGTAGATAAGTGTTGTAAAAAAACAACAAATTAAAGGACATTTATTGTCCTTTTTTTGTCTAAAATGGTTGACCAGAAAATCCAAAACCGCTATAATGTATTTGTAAGTTAGAAAAACGGTTAATTATTTAGGGGTAGATAATATGACATATACAACAGAAAATCCAACACTAGAGTTACTACAAGAAAAATACAACTCTACTGCACCAAGATTAAACTATAAAGGCGAACCAATTAGAGGCGGTATGACTGAAGGTCAATGGAACCGTGATGGTGTTGCTGTGTTAGGTGGAGAAACAAGCTACGGTTCAGCTGGTGTTACAAAACATGCTTGGAAACTTGGTAAACAAGGTGAAGTTCGTTGGGCTGAATCAGATAACATTCCTCCAACAGACATCTTAGAAATGGCTGTGGTAGACGGTACAATTACTTGGGAAATGTTTGAACGTACACAAAAACAAAACTCAATTGAAACTCAAGAGTTTCTTGGACGTTATCAAGCTATGCGTGAGAAACATGGTTACTCAGAAGAAGAGCAAATGGAAATGCGTGCTGAGTTTGGTGATGAAGAAGTTGTTGATGTTTTCACTGGCAAGGTGATATCATAATGGATTGGTGGATACTGGTTCCAATAGGAATAGCTTTGTTAGGTATTATGTTACACGGAGTATTCATGGCTATAGCTATTTTCCTTGTTGGTTATGCTGGTGGTGCTTTCTTTTGGGATCATAGTGTAGGAATGGTCTTAGGAATTATTTTACTCGCTTATTCGCTAGTTAATAATGCTGGTGACAGCTATAAGAGTTCAACAATTACTAAAGATACTCCTGTTAATAAAAACAATGGCAGTTCAACGACACAAGCTGGTATGACACCTCCTCCAGTAAGGTTACCTGAATCGCCTACTCGACCAAAGACACATTTAACGGGTGCTAAAACTGAAAAACCTTGGATTGACGAGTGGAACTCATAATGAAACCAACTATTGGACAAATTATAACTGTAGCAACTGAATATAATCGCCCTAGCATATGGGGCGACGTTCAGCACTCAGAACTTACTGGTGAGGTTGTTGATTACAAATGGGCAAAGCCTGAAGAGTTTGCTGTTCGTAATCCTAATCATCCCAATGGCTTTTCAGTTATCCATATGAAAAATGTCGTTGACATTAGAGATGAGGACGGGCATGAATATAAATTTACAACAGATTCTAGTGTTAAAGTTTGGACAGTTACTGGTAGCAAAGGCAACGAATATACTGTAAAATTACAAAACGGAGAATACAGTTGTGAGTGTGTTGGCTTTCAATATAGAAAAGATTGTAAACACATTAAACAATGTATATAGGACTTAAAATGAAACCTTGGGAAATAACAATAAAACTTGAATCTGATAATTCAAGATTAGCTAAAGAAAAAATACTTCGCGACGAAGCTGGTTGTGCGAATAAAGAATTCTTCCACGGAGTCCGTCTAGCCCTTGACCCCCTAATTACATATGGTGTTAAGAAAGTAGATATACAAAAAGGTCCAGGTGGGCCTGGGTTAGATTGGACCATTTTTCAACAAGCACTAGATGGCTTACGGTCAAGAGAGATTACAGGTAATGCCGCACAACTAGTGTTAGATACAATGATGGAATCAGCAACACAGGAACAATGGAACAATTGGTATAGACGTATTCTTATCAAAGACTTACGTTGTGGTGTTAGTGAAAAGACTGTGAATAATGTAGTTAAGAAAGACTACCCCGACTATGTTATTCCAGTCTTCACTTGCCAACTAGCACATGATGGTGCTAACCATGAAAAGAAATTAGTAGGTAAAAAACAGATTGAAGTTAAGCTAGATGGCGTTAGGGTTATTGCTATATTACATAAGAATAAGCGTCCTGAAGTGTTTAGTCGTAACGGCAAGCAGTTTCATAATTTTGAACATATTGTAGATCAATTAGCTCATGTTGTAGAAACTTACGGCATCGGAACAGATATGATATTAGATGGTGAAGTAATGAGTAGCTCATTTCAAGACTTGATGAAGCAAGTTCACCGTAAAACTAATGTTCAGTCTGACGATGCCATCCTACATTGTTTTGATATGATTACCTTAGAAGAATTTCAACAAGGTGGCAGTGTTCGTCCACAACATGAGCGTTCACAAGAGCTAGATAGTTGGATTGAAAAACATGCTCCGGAACTTCCGCATGTTGCTACACTGACATGGCAAGAGGTAGACTTAGACACTGAGCAAGGACAAACAACGCTTAAACAGATCAACAAGCAGGCTATTGACGGTGGATATGAGGGTATAATGATCAAGGATCCTAACGCAGGATATGAATGTAAGCGTAGTCATAGTTGGTTAAAAATGAAACCGTTTATTGAAGTTACCCTAGAAGTAGTGGATGTAGAAGAAGGGACTGGCCGTAATGCTGGTCGATTAGGCGCACTTATTTGTAAAGGAGAAGATGATGGACTTAGTATTAATGTTAATTGCGGTAGTGGCTTTACTGACAGCGATCGTGATAGCTTCTGGAATACTCGTACAGAGCTCTTGGGGAGAATGGTGGAGGTCAGGGCGGACGCAGTCACAAAAAATCAAGACGAAACGTACTCGTTAAGGTTTCCTAGATTTAAAGGATTTCGTGGCTTTGAAGTTGGTGAAAAGTTATGATCGAACAATTTTTATTAGATTTGATTGCAACAGCACGTGCCAGTGAATTCCCTGAGCATGGTGAATATTGGATATGGCTAGCATTTGTTATAGGCAACGTTCTAATGTTTGTTCCTAGCGTTGGTTGGACTCACGTAAAAGAAACTGATGAAGAATGGTCAGCTAGAATACTAAAACAGAGAAAAGAACAGTCATGGTGGAGTTTATCATGAGTAGACCACAAAAGCCTAAAGGTTGGCAAGGAAGACTAAAACAGCGTTCGGCACATCAATATGCTTTATTTAAAGATGATCTACCTTTTGGGCATCGAGTTGAAAGAGATAAAACCAAAGTGATTGATCGTAAACGTAAACACAAAAAGGAACTTGACTAAAAAATGGAAAACATATATAATTGTTCAGTATGCAGTGTAGATTTTGATGAATACTCAGAGGGAGGCACTGTAGGTAACTTTGGAATGTTGCCGGTGGCATTTTGCCCGACATGTTTGGCTTGTATGTTAGATATGTCAGATCAAATGAAAGGAGAAGAAGATGAACTGGTTTAAGAAATTTTTAGTTGCTGTAGTAGATGGGTGGAGACTGGTATTAGATAATAGATATAATCCACTAAGATTTATTAAAGACCCTAGTGTACAGACTTACTTTACATGTGTATTATTTGTAATGTGGTGCTTTTGGTTTGGCCTCATTGGATCTTATTATGTTGGATGGTTTGGATATAGCATTGCAACAAGTATCATTGTTCATCTAAGTGTTTTGGTACCTATCGCATTAACAAACGGAGTATTTCTAGATGCTGAGCGTGGTGGTGCTAATTGGGTAAAAGAATGGAGAAAAATATGACAGTAAGATTTTTAGCATGGCTTAGTATTTTATTTTTATCAATAGGTAGCAATGTGCTTGACTTTAGTACATCGAGCTATCACATATTTTTAATAGCAGGTTTATTACTAGTACCAGTAGCGGTTATTATGTATATAGACCGGGAGGGTTAGAAATGAATATAGCAGAAGCAGTTAAAGTAATGTATGACATTAGTCGTAAGCTTCAACCACACGACGGGGAATTAGCACGTGAAATACAAATATGTGCTGAAAGATTAAGAATGAAAAAAGACTTTTTAGATGAAGATGATATGGCTGAGATTCGGAGAGCAACATAATGTTGACTAAAACCTATGATGTTGTCTATTGGAATGAGGATGGTAAGAAAGAACTAGTCAACTCATTTAAAACAAAACAAGAAGCTGAAGAAGTTTATCTTAAGTGTATGGAAGGCGATAAAGAAGCACAGATTAGCGCCAGCTATGACATTGAAGAAGGTTACACAGGAGCTCCAGGACATTAATACATTAACTAATATTTGTGAACTACTTAGAGACGCATACAGTCGTAACTGGATAACCAGTCGTGATGGTAATATCAGTTGGCATCCTGAGGGTGCAGATTACTTTTACATTACACCAAGTGGTGTGCGTAAACAGGATATGACTCCTGAACTGTTTAAAAAGATTGATATTGCTACACTAGCAGAGCTAGATGATAATAGAGATCTTCGCCCAAGCGGAGAAATACATCTACATCATAGACTGATTAAACAAACTGATCAGGAACAATGCGTAGTTCATCTGCACCCTACTTATATTGTTGCGGCAATGCAGACACTAGAGTTATCCAAATTAGTTACTGACTTTCCTGAACTGTCAAGATATACTCGTGTTGCTGACAATGTAGGCATGGTACCACCTATCAGTGAAGAACTAGCAGAACAATGTATATTGAAACTAGGTCAAGATCGAGATATTGTTGGTATCAAAGCACATGGTGCTGTCAGTAGGGGAAACACTTTATATGATGCTTATGAACACACAGAGCGTCTTGAACATATTTGTAAAATTGTATTGGTAGGAAGAACTGTATGATTTTATATAGCAACAGCGATAGTTACGGAGTTTTAAGTCAGCCCGGCGAAGACACGCCTTATGGTAAAGTTTATGGTAAATTTATTGCTGATAAACTTGGCTGTGAATTTGTTAATAGAGGAAGAAACGGAAGTTGTAATAGCAGGATTATGCGGACGTCAACAAGAGATCTTATTAAATTACGGTTAGAAAATCCTAATAAAAAAATACAGGCCTTGATTAGTCTAACAACAACTTATAGAAACGAATCGTGGACTGAGGACAATCAGCACCCGGAAGACTTTGATGGGCATTTTAAAAGTTTTCAGGCAATGAGTCAATTTGCTTTTTGGTCAACTGAACAAAAAGACTTTGCTAAACATTGGGTAGCACAATATGATAACGAAGCTGAACAAACTAATCTGCTTTGGCAAGTGTTGCTGTTGACTAAAACACTGAAGTCGTATAATATAGATTACTTAATATGGTGGGGACCAAAGATTGGGGTAGTGAAACCTGTTAATTACGATAATCCTTTTATTGAAGACTTTTATCAAGAGATTAAGAAAGATAAAAACATATTAAGTTTTGAGGATTTTGGTTTTTGTACTTGGTGTTTAGATCAAGGTTATGTTCCTTTTGACAAAGAGCAGTTTGGAGAATACGGGCATCATGGATCAGAAGCTCAACAGGCATTTGCTAATTATTTGTTGGAGAATCATTTATGAGTATGCACATGGAAGGTCCTGCGTTAACTACAACAAGGACTAAGAAGTATAAACTAAAAATGACTAAGGCAAAACGTGCAAAGTTAGAAATGGACATGTTTCACTACAATAAAAAGCAGAAGCGTATGGGAGAGCCTAAAGTTACATTTGATCAGTATGTTGATATTCGTTGTGGTAGACCTGTTCCTAAGAAAAAACTACATCCTAGTGAACAGGGAGAATACAATGGTCCCACATATCAAGCACCAATTGGTAGAGAAACTAAATATATACCAAGTAAGCCAATGGGCGATGGCATAGCTACTAAAAAAGAAACAACACAATACACAGGAACATTGATTAAAGGTATTGCTACAATGCACAAGTCAAATGCTATTCCAATTATAGATAAGAAACAAGCACAGGAAGTAAGTAAGATGAGGAGAGGGTAGTGTTATACACATTAGAAGATATGCCGTCATTGATAGAAGAAGTAAAAACTATTATACGTGATAAGGGACAAGATCCTGAGCAATTTGAAATTGAGGTTAGAGAATCAGATCCTAGTCTGCGTGTAGCAGTCTATACCATTGAAGGTGGCTTTATGGTTCGCTTGTTTGCACCCCATGATATTGATAGGTTACACGAAAGTTTAGACGAACTAGGAGAGAGCAATGGATAACAACGATAAATTTTTAGCAGTAGTGATATTTGCGGTACTGATAGGAGTATGGGTACTGATTAACGGAAACGAAGCAAACGCTGAACAACACAAACGCGATCAAATAAAATTTGTTCAACACATATATGACAATGCTCTAGATGAGATTGGCAACGGTAATCGCAAAGGTGGTTGCAAAGAATTAAGAAGAGCATTGATACACAGTAAAGATTTAGAGGATGATGGCAATACCTATTACAACATAAGAGTTATTGGTACAACTGTATGTAATTGGGTAGCGGCCACAAAAACAGTAGTAGGTTCAAGATAACAATGACATATGATGTAGTATTATTCACTGATGTTACTGATACTATATTAGTTACTAAAGCTATTGGTGCTTATAAGATCGCCTACGTTTTAAGAGAAAACGGTTATAAAGTTTTAGTAGTTGATCATTTACACACTTTTACCCAAGACGAATTCAATAAAGTTATTGAAAAAAGTGTAGGATCTAATACAAAGTTTGTAGGGTTTTCTAGTACATTTTTTAACGCAACAGTAGATGTTCGCAAAGACGTGGCAACAGAATTTGGTTGGATGAGAACTTTAGATGAACATTTCTTTCCGCAAGGAAAAGAGTTTGAAAAGAACGCAGTAACACATATCAAAAAAATAAATCCTGATTGTAAAATTCTAGCTGGTGGTGTTAAAGCTCATAAAAATATAACTAATCGAGATGTTGATTATGCTATACTTGGTTACGGTGAAACCGCAGTTCTAAATCTTGCTAATCATTTAACTAACGGCGAGCAACTTGGTTATGGTGCTACTAAAAATCTATGGGGAGTAACAGTAATCGACAATGCCAAAGGTGAAGATTATATATTTGGTAAAACAGATTTTAGATGGGAAGACTCTGATGTATTAGGTAATGACAAAGTGTTACCACTAGAGATATCCAGAGGTTGTATTTTCAAATGTCGTTTTTGTAGTTATCCTTTAATAGGTAAAGAAGATAATGAACATATAAGATCAGCAGAAAGCTTACGTAAAGAAATGCAGGATAACTATGATCGTTTTGGTGTAGAACATTATTATGTATTAGACGATACATTTAATGATAACGAAGCAAAACTAGATCGTATTTTAGATGCAGTCAACCAGCTTACTTTCCAACCTAAGATGTGGGCATATGTTAGATTAGATCTATTATCTAAACGTAAAGACATAGACAAGCTCTACGACATAGGCATACGTGCTATGTATCACGGTATTGAATCTATACATCCTGAAGCCGCAAAAGCAGTTAGAAAAGGTGGTAAGAAGTCTGATCATATTGATATGATCCGTGCAGTTAGAGAGAAGTACGGTAGCAAAATCAATATGCACGCAGGATTTATTATTGGGCTCCCAGGTGAAAGTTTAGATGATATTAAACAAACCTTTGATCGATTAATGAGTCAAGATATCCCGTTACATACTTTTAGATTTACTGCTCTTATAATGCAAAGACCAAGTTCAGTTGTATGGTCCAGCGAGTTTAGTCGAGACTATGAAAAATGGGGATATGTAGTAGAACCTGAGGAAGAAGATGATTGGATGGGAATGAAATGGTCTACTGACTTTATGGACAGAAACAAAGCTGTAGAAATGGCACAATATTATATTGATCAAGTACAAGCAAGTGATAGAATGGGAATTACAGGTCAGGTCAGTTTTGCATTATTAAACTATGGATACACTTTAGAAGAACTAGCTGATATGAGGTACAATCAAATACCCTGGGCAGATATAGAAAGAGTTAAAAAGGTAGAATTTGTGAACAACTACAAACAAAATTTATTTGACTACCTGGATCAACAGAGCGTATAATAAAGTATGGATAAAAAATATAACAAACAGGCTATAAAAGATATGTTGTATGGTACTGTGAAAGAACTAGCTAACAACAATGACTTTTACTACCGTGGAGTCAGCGACCATTTTAGCCATCTAACTCCTGAGGGGCGAGACCAGGTACACAGTCTAATAGAACGTATGATTCCAATAATTCACGCATATGAAGATGAGGATTTTCAAGAGCGTGCTATAAATTCAACATTCAGTCTACTTAAGGACGAAGAAAAGTAGTCAGAAAACGATAAATACGTGACTATGCAAAATCCTACATTTACAGATAGATTTTTAATACCTTGGTTGACATTACTGTCAGGCCTGAGTATTTCTGCGGTTGCAGTTTGGTATTCAGTGGCAGGACTTGTTGCTATTTTTGCCGCATCTGCTACAGCTATTATTATTATGGGGGTGGTACTAGAAGTAGGTAAACTAGTAACAGCAGTATACTTACACAGGTATTGGTATTTAACAAAAGGATGGCTTAAAACATACATGGCTATCACAGTTGTAATCTTAATGTTTATAACGTCAATGGGTATCTTTGGCTTTTTATCAAAAGCACACGTTGAACAAACATCATTGAGTCAAGAACAAACTGCACAAGTAGAAGCTATTGATGATAAACTATTACGCTCTGAAAGTAAAATTACCAGATGGCAAAGTGAAATAGATAGATTACTTAATGCAGGAACATCAAGTACAGACGCTGGATTGTTAAAACAAGATCAAATAGCTCTTACCCAGCTAAGAAAACAAATAACAGAAGAGAAAGCAATACCGAGACAAGAAGCAGAGCAACGTATTAAAACTGCACAAGAAAGACGGGATAAAGAAATTGAAGCCGCAAAACCATTACTAGATGATTGGAGTGGTGAGGAAAAATATAATAAAGAAGTTGCTAAAGCCAAACAAACAGAACAAAATGAATCATCGGTTGCACGTAGTCAACGTGATAAGAAAATTAAAGCAATTGATAAAAAATATGCAACAGAAATTAATTTATTGAACAAACGTATACGTGAAGCACGCAAAGGATCTACAACAAAGGCAGGTCAAGCCGACAAGCGTATTAAAGAGCTTGAGACAAATATTGAAACTGAACAACAAGCAATGGATGTTATTCGAGCAGACAAAATGGTATACGAAAAAGAATACAGAAAATTAGAAGCTGAAGTTGGTCCTATTAAATACATTGCTGAGTTTGTATACGGACAAACAGACAAAGACATATTAGAAAAAGCAGTGACATGGGTTATTATACTAATTATATTTGTATTTGATCCGTTAGCAGTTGGATTACTAATAGCATCACAGTACGCATTTAATACTAAACGCTATAATGTAAATGGTAATGACCCAGGTGCAGGCAAGGTCAAAGTGATTGAAAAATCATATGAAATATCAGACGTGCCGCCTAAGGACATACAGAAACTTGAAAAGAAAGTAGAACAAAAAAAGGAAAAGTAACATGGCAAAACCACAAGAAGCATTAGACAGTATATGGGACAAGTATCGTAAGTCGTTGAACGATGTTTCGGCACTGCTTGACGAAAATGAAACGTTAAAAGCAGACGCTGATATTGACTTTACAATACCTGAAGATATTCAAACACTAGAAGAAAGTGTTGAAGCAAAGCTAGCCGCTAATGGTATCAAATAGTCAAAAAACAATCGATACGATATGGTCAAAGTATAGAATTGCTCTGAAAAGATTAGATCAGGCACTGGACTTACTTGAACCAAAAATTATAAAACCAGAAGATCAACTAGATAGTGACCTTGGGCTAGATTCAATTCCTAATGAAGTTAAACGACGTAGACAACCCAATGTTGTTACTTCAAGCAATTTACCAGACTTTGATGAATATGCTGGACTATCTAAAGAAGAAATAACGTACAAAGAAAATCAAAAAAGAGTATGGAAAGCTGTTAATCCAGAAGCTCAACTCAAATCCATTAAATATAAAAAACAAGTAGGGTACATTGATAGATTACCTTGGGAAGATTTAATACTTCCTACAGCAGATAATTTAGAAGTAGGTAACGGTGAAAGTGGGTTTGGATTAAACTTTCCAAGTTTTCCTAAGAAAGGTGATACATTTCTTAGAGTTGATCAAGTTCCACATAACTTATATAAATGGAACGATAAGAAGTGGATTAAGGTTGACAAAAAGAGTAATGTAACATACACTTATAATACAGAGTATATAGAACACTTAATTGCGTTGATTAGTAATGGAGAATTTGAGCCAGAGAAACTAACACAAAATGAGCGTGAAGCTATTGCAGATCATTTACAAAAAAATAAGGATCAATAATGTCAGACTCAGCTATTACAGAATGTAGTTTTTGTAGTAAACAAAAAGAGCAAGTCAAAAAGTTAATTGTTGGCGAATCTAGTGCTATCTGTTCAGAGTGTGTTGATTTTTGTCAACAGCTTTTAACAGAAGATCAGGAAACTTACGAGCGTCCAGAAATTGATCTTGATCCTATACATATTAAAGAATTCTTAGACAAACATGTTATTGGACAGGAAGACGCTAAACGTATGATTAGTGTTGCTGTAGCAAATCATTATAAACGTATTGGCAATAAATCAACACTAGACCTTGCTAAAGCAAATGTATTACTGCTTGGACCTACAGGATGCGGTAAAACAATGTTAGCTAAAACTGTAGCAAAATATTTAGATGTTCCTTTTGCCATTGGTGATGCAACTAGTTTAACAGAGTCTGGTTATGTAGGAGATGACGTTGAAACACTGATATCAAGACTACTTAATAATGCAAAAGGTGATGTAAGAAAAGCCGAACGTGGTATTATCTTTATTGATGAAGTTGATAAAATTTCACGCAAGTCTGAATCAACGTCAATTTCAAGAGATGTTTCGGGAGAAGGTGTACAACAAGCTCTATTGAAACTGATTGAAGGTACTACGTGTCGTGTTAACTTAACAGGCAATCGTAAACATCCTAGTGGTGAAACAGTTGATGTAAACACAGCAAACATTTTATTTGTAGCTGGTGGTGCGTTTGTTGGATTAGATAAAATAGTACAACGTAGAAAATCAAACAACTCAATTGGATTTGGTAGTAATATCAAAAAAGAAATATCGCTACAAGCATTGAAAGAAGTAAACCCAGATGATTTAAACAAGTTTGGTCTTATACCAGAACTTGTTGGTAGATTCACAAACACTGTTGCATTAGAAGAATTAGAGCTAAAAGATTTACAATATGTTCTAAGTAAAATAGAAAATAACTTAATAGACCAATATACATATTTGTTCAAATTAGATAAAGTTGACTTAGAATTAACACAAGATGCTATTGAAACTATAGCAAAGCGTACACAGACGCTTAAAACAGGTGCTAGAGGCCTGCACACAGAATTAGAAAGGGCACTTATGCCACATATGTATAATGTCCAAAAGTATAGACAACAGGGTATAAAACGTGTTATACTAGACAGTAATCAGGTAAATAAACCTACAATATTAACGAAGGAGACAAATGGCAAAATATAATCCATTACTTAAAGGTGGTGGTGGTTCTTTAGTTGTTTTGAGTGATCGAGACAATGTAGAGCGTGCCCTTCGTAAGTTCAAAAAGAAAATGAATAATAATGGTGTTCTGCAAGATGTAAGAGATCGCCAGCATTATATCAAACCAACGGAAAAGCGTAAGCTGAAAAAAGCGGCCGCTAAAAAACGTTGGCAACGTGAACTTGCGTCAGGACAACTACCAAAAAAAATGTACTAAAACCTTGCTTCGTTGATAAATAATATTGTAAGATGCCAGACTTGGGTCTTACAATTTTAGGGCATGTTGCCCAAACTTAAACTTGCTTTTTAAAAGGAGATTAAAAAATGACAAGATTATCATCACTAGATTTACAACCCTTCTATCGAAATTCTATAGGCATTGATCAGCTATTTGATACAATGATTAATAGGATCGATAACTCAAACTCAACTAACTATCCACCGTATAATATCATTAAACATGATGACGATAATTATACTATCGAAGTTGCTGTGGCTGGTTTTGCAGACGGTGAAATTGATGTTCAAGTAAATGATGGACAATTAATTATTACCGGAGACAAAGCCGAAGTTGAAACAGAGCAGGATAACTATCTACATCAAGGTATTGGAACACGTAAGTTTGTACGTACATTCCAACTTGCTGAATATGTTGAAGTTAAAACTGCAACTGTTGAGGCCGGTATCTTAATTGTTTCTTTAGAACGAGAAGTTCCTGAAGCAATGAAACCGAAAAGTATTGCAATTACATATAAATCGTAATATAATTATTAACATAACGTAATTAAATACTTACAGAAGGGGGACAATTTCGTCCCCCACTTAATTAATATTTAAAGGATGCAAATGGGGACACAAGTGGAAGTCAAAGAAAAAGTTAAAACAGAGATAAGTTTACAAGAACCAGGTATGTTTAAAGTTATCTATGTCAATGACGAAAAAACAACACTAGAGTTTGTTGTTGAATCTTTAGTAGATATATTTGACTACGATAGTAAATCAGCAGAACATATTACAATGGATATTCATTCTAATGGAAGTGCTACTGTTGCAGTGTTACCATATGAAATAGCTGAACAAAAAGGTATTGAAGTTACTGTAGCGGCAAGAACAGCAGGTTATCCTTTAATGGTTAGAGTTGAACCTGAATCCGTTTAGGATGATAAGTTCCGCTAGTACCAAAATCTTCAGGTAGTCCTCTAGGATTACTTACAAATCTAATATTATTCTTTATTTGATCCGTAGGATTCTGATATGTTCCAAACATCCACGTAGAAACTTTCTTTTTAACATCAGCTTCTAAACAATTCAATAATTGACTATTGCCCATTAAATTCATCATTGGAGTATCTTGCAGTGATGTATCGTGCTCAACAAAACTAACGTCCGGAACAACACTAGTTACAATTATAATTTCTTTTACTGAATCCATCTCTTGCATTTTTTGAATTGTTTTATATAGATAACGAACATCACTAGCACCATAGCTCATTAATCTCATTACATCATCTATAGTGTTAACATAGCCATTTTCTTTCATCCATTGGAATTGTTGTTCTATTTCAAAATTTGGATTAAAGTCAAGACTATACCATCCGTTGACTGGAACTATTGCTTTACCATCTAAAATACAAACTTGATTGTGTAAGTAGGTTACGTTCTTCATTTCTTCTGTTGTATTCACAATGTCAATGAAGCTCCAAGGTAGATTATCCATCTCCCATTTATGATCTTTTGGACCATCAACAAAGAATACATGTTTGTATTGTCCGGCTAGATGTTCTAGTGTCTGAGTTAGTACAACTCTATCTTCAGACACATTACCGGCAACTATACACATTAGACTCTCTGGTTGACCTTCCCAGTCTAACGAGTGTATAATATTTAAATCACTTATTAAGTCGAATGTCACTTCCATATATAAGTACTTATGCGAAAAGGAGAACAAATGAATATTATATTTGAAACAGAAGTAACCCCAGAAATAGCTGAAAAGTACACGCTATTGGAGCTTGACACATTCAGAAGAACCAGCGACGGGAAGGTACAAAAGAGTTTTTGTGTTCTAACAAATGAAGATATTACACTCCAGGAAATAGCTTTAATCGAAAGGCAAAAAGAACTGCATGCTAATTTAATTAAAAATTATAAAAAGCAAGACTGGAACTATTGTCAAGAAGCACTATCTAATCTTTACGGTAAATGGAAAGGTGAAGTAGATACATTTTATACTGTACTAAGCAAAAGAATTACAGAATTTAGAGAAAAGCACCCTGAAGATCAAAAAGATTGGGATCATATCATAACTATTCCACAGTAAGTACTAGTCAGACCGAGTAATACAGTCATATATCGATAGCTATCAATGATGTAAATAATATTACATTATATAGGTAGATAAATATGATCAAGACAATTTTAGGAGCGTTGTCTGTTGTATTAGTATCAACACAGCTAAACGCACAACCACTACGAGATTTTACGTTTAAAAGTCCGGCCTTTAACGGCAACGGATATTCCGCACACATCTTAACAATAGAAAACCAAGAACATTCACGTAAGAAAGCTATCAAAGATAAGATAGAAGCCAAGCTAAACGAAGAAAAAGCTAAAGCAGAAAATACTAACGTTAAGAAGTTTATGAGTAACTTAGAATCACGTATCTACGCACAAATATCACAAGACATAGCAACAGCAATGTTCAATGACGATGGTAGTTCACCAACATCGGGTACACTGAACTTTGAAGGCAACATTATTACTTGGGACAAGTCATCGGGTAACATAGAGCTAGGAGTTACTGACATGGCTGGAACAACAACCACATTAACAATACCATTAGGTGACTTTACATTTTAATGCGAACATTATTAATATTATTAACTGTACTACTACTCGGTGGATGTGCCGCAGGGCAAGGTCTTAAAGGTCAGTACGATCAACCTGTAACTGTAGAAGCACCGACAGCTAAAGAGTTTGATACTATACCGCCACCGGCATTAGGCAAGGTAGTGGTTGCTGTTTATAGCTTTACAGATAAGACAGGACAAAGACGTCCAAGTGATACACAGTCAAGTTTCTCAACTGCTGTGACACAGGGTGCTGATGCGTTTCTAATCAAAGCATTAAAAGATGTAGGTAACAGTGCTTGGTTTGATGTAGTAGAACGTGGAGGACTTGCTAGTCTTACACAAGAAAGACAGATTATTAGACAGATGCGTGAAGCCTATGATGGGCCCAACGCTAAGAAACTTATGCCAATGAAGTTTGCTGGCATGTTGATTGAAGGCGGTATAACAGGTTACGACACTTCAACAAGAAGTGGTGGTATGGGTATGCGTGTATTAGGCATAGGACCACAAACACAATTTAGTGAAGACATTATTACAGTAAGTTTAAGAGCAGTAAGTGTTAACACTGGAGCAGTATTGGCGGCTGTGAATGTACAGAAAACAATATATTCTACAGCAGACAGTATAGCAGTATTAAAATTCTTTGACAATGATACACAGGTCTTTGAATTTGAGTCGGGTATTACATTAAACGAACCGGCAACATTGGCAGTGAAAACTACAGTCGAAGCGGCAGTAGTTGAGCTAATAAAAGAAGGTGAACTCAAAGACGTTTGGGATTTTGCCTATCAGCCAGAATCTGGCAAGGAGTAGTAAAATGAAAAATTTAGTAAAAATGTTTGGGGCATTATTACTTGTAACATCAACGGCGTGGGCCGCTGATAACAGTATCTACATTGATCAAGCTGGTAGCTCGAGTACCATTGATTTAAAACAAGATGGTAGTGCAAACAAAATATTCGGAGTTGGCGATTCTGAAGGAACCGCGGCAACATTCACAGGTGGCAGTCAAACTGTTGACATACAGCAAATTGGTGCCAGTAACTTATTAGGCATAGACGCTAACACAACAGTAGACAGTGGTGTAGGTGTTGACTTAACTTATATTATCACAGGATCAAACTCTGTAGCAAGTATTGACATCAATGGCGATGGCTTAGGCGTTGCCGCAAACAATACAATTGATATAAGACAAACTGGTAGTTATAATGACTTAATGCTTGACCTATTAGGAACAGGAAACAGTTTAACAGCAACAGCAACTGGTGGTGATTATAATGACTTTAACTTTACTATTGACGCTGACACAACAACTGTAAACACAGCTATTAGTGGCGGTGGTGGTAACACTACAACATTAGTATTAGGTACTGACAAAGCAACAGTTGATATTACAGCAGTTGGAGCATCAAACACAATCAGTCTTACACAAAGTGGCGCAGGTGATGCTACAAATGGTATGAATTTTGATTTAGATATTAACGGTTCATCAAACTCAGTAACTACAACACAGAGTGGTTCACAGTTTAATGACGTTGACGTAAACATTACTGGATCATCTAATGCCTGGACAATTAATCAATCAGACTAATATGCAAACTCAAAACCAACATCTAAAAGTTATGATGCAAGACTTAGACAATCTTAGGCAAGAAGTGGCACAGTCACCAAACGGTGTAGAGTCTATTTTGAAAGAAATAGATAAACGTGGTTGTGAGTTATTATATCAATACCTAGCAACAAAATGAACAAGTTACTCATAGTTTTACTCATAGCTATCCCCCAAATGGCTATGAGTGCTATTGGTACTATCTCAGATCAATTCCAAGACCCAGCAAGTATTACCCGAAAAGACAAAACTCTTGAAGGTGTTAAAGGTGTAGGTGTAGAAATGTTAGACCTTCTACGCACAGGAGCCGGCACACTTGAAATCACATTTGATGATGACACACAGGTACAAATGACAGAGTCAGCTAAGTTAACCATCGACGACTTTGTATATGACCCAAAAGATGCAGACGCAGGCAAGCTAGCAATTAAGATAGGCAGAGGCACAGCTCGTTATGCTTCAGGACAGATAGCAAAGAATCGTCCTCAAGCAGTTAAAATTAAAACACCAAGTGCTACTGTAGCAGTTAGAGGTACAGACTTTACAGCCACAGTAGATGAGATAGGTGCTACCACAGTTATTCTATTACCTAGTTGTCCTCGAGGTTGGATAGACATAGAACGTGATTGTAAGACTGGTGCTATTGAAGTAATAAGTTTAGGCGGGTCGGTATTTATGGATAAACCGTTTGAAGCAACTCGTGTACCTAATTTAGAAGCTAAACCTACACCACCAGTTATAGTTGACTTAACAGAAGAAATGATTAGACAAATTATTATTGTAGGTACACCTAGAGAAGTTAAAGAACAAGAAGCACGCTTAACACGTAAGTCATTATTAGATGACAATGCCTTAGACCAAGAACAATTAGAAAACGAACTAGATAGGCAAGCTGAAGAAATAGAACAGTACAGTGCTAGTACAAGACTAAGTCGTAACTTATTAGATAGAGATTTTTTAGCTAATATCTTAGACATACTTAATTTACAATTAATAAACGCACAAAGTCGTGTGTTAAGCGGTACACAAAAGAATTCAATACTACCAGACTATGTTCCGGACCAAGGTGTAGAAGCTTATGTAGATAATATATCAGTAGAACTATGTATAGACACTATTGGTAGTGACATCGCTTGTATTAAAACACCAACTACACAAGAAAGTACTATACGTCAGATACAGGGCACTGTGGACATAACCAACAGAGTTAATAGTGAAGGTACGACCACTATTACTACGAGACAATAATGAGAGCTATTTTTATTTTAATGTTGTTGTTAATTTTCCAGCATTTATTCG